>OMET01000004.1_pt1 | contig 117330 bp, 100 predicted proteins | sample 1673841 | NCBI WGS metagenome assembly OMET01 (sample SAMEA103958129, study PRJEB25191) | human gut metagenome | reverse complement strand
GGCGCGCGGCGGCGGGCGGCAGCCGAAGGCATGTGGGAGGCGGCAGGCGGGCAGCCGGAACCGTGCGCGGGACGGCGATGCGGACGGCGGCACGGACGGCGGACGTGGAGCGGCGGACGAATCGAATGGCGCGGGTGATGGCCGGGCGGGCGCCGCAACGCTTGCGCGACGGGCGGGTCTGTGCTATGCTGAAGGCAGAGAAACGGCCGGCCCAGCGCATGCCGGCGCATATCGTACCCACACGGGCGGCCTATCATCAGGATCGGGAGGGAGCTTCTCATGCGGCTGCTGATCAAACACGGGACCATCGTTTCCGGCGCCGGTTCGGAGCGCGCCGATCTGCTTGCCGAAAACGGCGTAATTCGCGCCGTCGCGCCCGCCATCGATGCGCCGTGCGAGCGCGTCATCGACGCGACCGGCTGCCTTGTCATGCCGGGGTTCATCGATACGCACACCCATCTGGACCTGCCGCTCGGCGACATCACCACGGCGGACGACTTTGCCTCCGGCACCCACGCCGCCGTGCTCGGCGGTACGACGACCGTGCTCGACTTTGCGACGCAGGACCGCGGCATGACCATGCAGCAGGCGCTGAACCTGTGGCACCGCAAGGCGGCGGGAAGCCATTGCAACTACGGCTTCCACATGGCCATCTCCGAATGGGACGAAGCGCGCGCGGCCGAAATCCCCGCCATGGCGCGCCAGGGCGTGACCTCGTTCAAGATGTACATGGTGTACGACGCCATGCGGCTGGACGACGGCGCCATGCTGGACGCGCTGGCCCGCATGGCCCGATACGGCTGCCTTGCGGGCGTACACTGCGAAAACTACGACCTGCTGCGCGAGCGCATCCGCCAGCTGCATGCGGCCGGCCGCTTCGATGCGGCGGCGCACCCGCTCTCCCGTCCCCCGATCGTGGAGGCGGAGGCGGTCGCCCGGCTCATGCGCATTGCACAGCTCGCGGGGACGCCCGTCTGGGTGGTACACCTGTCCACGGCGGAAGGGCTCGACGAGGTGCGCCGGGCGCGCGCGCGCGGGCAACGGGTGCTCGTGGAGACCTGCCCGCAGTACCTCGTGCTTGACGAAAGCCGTTACCTCGAACCGGACGCCGCCAAGTATGTGCTTTCCCCGCCGCTGCGCGGGACGGCCGACCGCGAGGCGCTGCTCGGCGCGCTTGCGGCGGAGGTGGATGTGCTTGGCACGGACCACTGCTCGTTCACAATGGCACAGAAGGCGGCGGGCGCGGATGATTTCACCAAAATTCCCAACGGCGGCGCCGGCATCCAGAACCGGGCGGAACTGCTGTACGCCTGCGCCGTGGCAACCGGCCGCATTTCGCCGGAACGAATGACTGCGCTGCTGTCGGAAAATGCGGCCAGGGCGTTCGGCATGTATCCGCAAAAGGGCGCGCTGCGCGTCGGGAGCGATGCGGACATCGCCATCTTTGACCCGGCCCGCGCCCGCACCATCTCCTTCCGCACAAACGCGCACCGCTGCGACAACTCCCCCTACGAAGGGATGCGCGTGCCCGGCTCCGTGCGCGACGTGGTGCTCGGCGGCGAGCTGGTCGTGGAGGACGGACAGCTCGTGCAGCGCGGCCGCGGCCGGTTCGTCGCGCGCAGGCCCTGTTTCGAGGCCGCGGTATGAGCGTCGGGAACGGCGCGCCCCGCGTCGCCTGCATCCTGCTGGCCGCCGGCATGGGGACGCGCTTTGGCGGCGACAAGCTGCTGCACATGGTGGACGGCCGGCCGATGGCGGCGCATGCGATCGAGCTGCACGCCGCCGCTCCCTATATACATCGCATCCTCGTTACGCAGCGGCGGCACGAAACGCTCGCCGCTCTGGCCGCCGCGAACGGCTTTTGCGTTTCGTACAACGACGAGCCGGAGCGGGGCATCGCCTCGAGCATCCGCATCGGCGCGGCGCTCCTGGCGGCATCCGGCATCCGGCTGGACGGCGTGCTCTTCGGCGTATGCGACCAGCCGTATCTGGGCCGGGATACGCTTCGGCGGCTGCTCGACGCCTTCGCCGCCTCGCCGGCGCGCATCGTCGCCCCGTGCCATGCCGGCAGGCGCGGAAATCCGGTCGTCTTTCCGGCGCGCTTTCTGCCGGCGCTGTCCGCGCTCACGGGCGATACCGGCGGCAGCGCGATCATCCGCGCAAACCCGGAGGCGTTGCTGCTCGTACCGGTGGCGGACGAGCGCGAGCTAATCGACATCGACCGGCGCCCGCGGGCATAGCCCCGTCGCGCGGGGTTGCGTTTTGGGCGCGCCAATGATATAGTATCGATAGATCGAACCGCTCATATAATCCCGCGAAATGGCGCGGGAGTCTCTACGGGGCCGCCGTCGGCCCTGCTATGGGTGTTCGGGACGGCGTGCCGCACGCGGCGGCCGGCTGCCCGGACGCTCTTGATTTTTTGGCGGAAAGGGGGACTGTCCCTTGCGGCAGTTGATCAGGGGGCACATCGTCGCCGCACCATCGCCCGGTGCGCTCGACATCACGGAAAACGGGTATATCGCGCTCGAAAGCGGCGTGATCCGCTGCGTGTCCACGGAACGACCGGACGGGTTTGCGGACGCGCCGGTCCAGGACTTCGGCGACCGGCTGATCCTTCAGTCGTTTGCGGATATGCATCTGCACGCGCCGCAGTACGCCATGCTCGGCCTGGGCATGGACGTGCCGCTGCTGGAGTGGCTGCAGAGCTACACCTACCCGGTGGAGGCGCGCTTTGCGGACGCGGGCTATGCGCGCGAGGTCTTCGAGCGTCTCGCGCAGGCGCTGATCGCCAACGGCACCACGCGCGTGTGCATCTTTTCATCGCTGCATACCGATGCGACGCTCCTGCTCATGGAGGCGCTTGAGCGCGCGGGCGTCACCGGCTATGCCGGCAAGGTGAACATGGACCGGAACGGCGGCGACGGCCTGCAGGAAACCACGGCGGAATCCCGGCGGGAAACGCTCCGCTGGCTCGACGCCTGCGACCGCTTTTCCCGCGTGCGGCCCATGCTTACGCCGCGCTTCGTGCCCTCCTGTACGGACGCGCTGCTCGCCTTCCTCGGCCGCCTCTCGCGCGAGCGCAAGCTGCCCGTGCAGTCGCATCTCTCGGAGAACCGCGAGGAGATGGCGCTGGTTCGCCGGCTCCACCCGGACTGCGAACAGTACTGGCAGGTATACGACAAATACGGGCTGTTTCACAGCCAAACGGTCATGGCGCACTGCGTGCACAGCGACGCGCGCGAACGCGCCGCGCTGCGCGCAAACGGCGTGCTCGTCGCCCATGCGCCGGATTCCAACGTCAACATCTGCAGCGGCTTTGCGCCGGTGCGCACCATGCTCGACGAAGGGATGCGCGTCGCGCTCGGCTCCGATATCGCCGGCGGCGCGCTGCTGCCGATGAACCAGGTCATCACCGCCGCCATTCGCACCTCCAAGGCGCGGCGCATCGCCGCGGGCAATGCGGAGGAGTTTCTGACCGTCGCGGAGGCGTACTACCTCGGCACGAGCGCCGGCGCGCGCTTCTTTGGCGCGGGCGCAGGCTTTGCGCCGGGCGACGCGCTGCACGCCATCGTGGTGGACGAGGGCGCCTTCCCGCCCGCCTGCCGCGCGCTTACGCTTCCGGAACGGTTTGAGCGCGCAATCTACCTGATGCAGGCAAGCGACATCGTCGCCTGTTTTTCCGGCGGCCGGCGCGTCAAATGAGCGGCGCATAGCCGCGCGGCGCGGGGCGCATGCTATGACCGTTAGGAAGTGTATCGCATGAGCCTCGCCACCTTGTTGCTGTTCTGTCTGTTTCTGTTCGCCTGCGTGGGCCTGACCGGCCGCACGGCATGGCGCCTGCGCGTGCAGGAGGGCGCCATTGCGGCGTTCGCGCTCGTGCTGCTCGCCCTGTCCGCCTTCCCCGTCGCGCTGTCGGACGATATCTCCCTGTCCTGCGCCTCGCTGCTGCTGTTTGCAACGGCGCTCCGCCTGTGCCGCGGCGTGCCGGACATCGTGGAGGCGCTGCTCTGCGCGGTCCCGGCCGGCGCGCTCGGCTGGTGCCTGTACAGTCTCGTGCCGTTCTATGAGGCGGGCGCGCTGCTCGCGGTGCCCGCGGCGCTCATCCCCCGCCTGCTGCTCAGGCGCAAGCGGACGGCGCTGCTCGCCGCCGTCACCGCGCCGCTCGTTTTTGGCCTGTGCCGCACGCTTGAGGACTGGTACCTGTTCGACTGGCGCGCGCTCGCGCTCGGCGGCGGCGTCCAGTTCGACGCGCAGATCGCCGCGCTGTTCCTGCTCGCCCTGCTCTGGTATCTGCCCGTGCGCCGCCGGGTCGCCGTGCCGCCGCGCCCGCGCGAAGCCGCCTGATCCGTCCCTGCGGCATGCCGCCGCCGGGCGGGTCCTTCCGCGCCCCTGCGGGATTTGCAATAAAGAAAAATCCGCGCTGCCGGCAATAAGCTCCTTCCGCGCCCCTGCGGAATTTACGGCCGGTTCAAAATATTCCGCTTGCATTTTTCCACATCCAGTGTATAATAGATTTACAGAAAGGGGTTATAGCTCAGCTGGTCAGAGCGCTACGTTGACATCGTAGAGGTCGTTGGTTCGATCCCAACTAATCCCACCATTTGAAAAGAAATCCTGCGTTGTTCGTTACGTCTTCGGTTATAAACCCACAGATGTACGACGGGAGCGTTCGTTGTTATGACAAGGTCAGGCCCGCTACGGGCGGGAAGTTCGAAGCATGCACAGCGCACCCACCTGCCGAGAGGCGGGTATTATAACAAGGGCGGACGGCATCACGGGATTCTTTTTTGAGCTTGTGTTGCGGAATTGTGTAATGGTAGCACCTACGACTCTGACTCGTATTGTCTAGGTTCGAATCCTAGTTCCGCAGCCATGCCGGCGCAGGGCAAACCTTGCGCCGGTATTTTTTTGCGGCAGGCCTGCCGCCGCAACGAAAAACCCGCGCCGGCCCCTCGCTCTGTCCCGGTTGTGGCAAGAGCGCAGAACCGGTAGACATCGCCGGCAGACGGTGTTATAATACCTCCTGCGCCCGCACGTGCGTGCGGTGCGCAGAGTCCGGGCGGCCCACCGTCCCGGCAAAGAGAGAAGGAGGAACACACCATGTATGCAAGGAAATGGATTGCCTTCGCCGTCGCGCTGATGCTCGTACTCGGCGCAGCGGCCTGTACGACGGACGGCGCCGAAGGCGAACCGACCGCAACGCTTCCGTCCGCCGAGGCGACCGAAGCGCCGGAAGCGACCGAAGCGCCGGAGGCAACTGCGGAGTCGGAAGCGACCGCAGAGCCGGAAGCGACCGCAGAGCCGGAAGCGACCGCAGAGCCGGAAGCGACCGCGGAGCCGGAGGAACCGGCGCAGTCCGCCGACGCGGATATCGCCAACGCCATTGACGCCGCTGCGACCACCGAAACCGAAGCCGTCCCGCTCGGCCAGTGGGCCAGGACTGCGCGCTACGCCACGGAGGACAAGACCTATCACACCGTGTATGTCCGCATCACGAAGGTCACGACCGCGACAGAGGATGAGGCGTATATCCTCGCGGCAGTGGAGCAGCACAATGCCTGCAGCTCGGATTATTCGCAAATCGACCTCTCGACATACGAGCTGCCCGAAGACGTGGAGCTTTGCGTCTTCGACTATGAGGTGTACGTGCCCGCCGAGTTCCCGGGGCCGGATTACGGCATCGTCGAGCCGAGCATGGACTTCTCGCAGAGCAACATCGGCGGAGGCGGCATCCCCGCTGCCGACGGCACGAGCGTGTATATCGGCCTCGGTTCCAACACCAGGGACCTCGCGCTGGAGGCGGACCCCACCTACCAGCCCGGCAATACGTATGCGTTCCGCGGCCTGTTCACGATGGTCAAGGGATATACGGACTACGTGTTTGAGCTTACCTCGTATCCGGACGGCACCGTGGAAACCTCCGCGGATGTGATGTATTACGCCTACTTTGCCAACAAATGATTTCCCTTCACGCAAAAAGCCCGGTTCGTCCGGGCTTTTTTGTGCGCCCGTTTTCCGGAAAACGGGCGGGAAAAGCGGGAACGGGCGAAAACAAGGCGCCGTCCTGCCAAAACGGAGCGGCCGGTTTCAAAACGGGCTGCCGCTCAGGCCGGCGGCCGCACAAACACGACGACCCGCAGGCCGCCGTCGCGCACGAGCACATCCGCGGGGAGACGGGCAAGGCAGAGGAGCGCCAGCACCTCCCAGGCGGCGCTGGAAACGTGGATCACCTGCACGCCATAGACCGCCCAGAACCAGGCGGGCGGCACGAGGCGGCCAAGGACGGCGAGCACGACCGCCGGCAACGCGACGGGTACAAGCGCGACGGCGGCATAGGCCGTCCGGGTCAGACAGGCGCCGCTCCCCGCGTACGCAGGGCCGCAGCGCGGGCCTGCGCCGCCGCACATCCGCTGCAAGGCGGCGTGTAACAGTCCGCGCAGCAGCAGACACGCCGCAAGCCCGACGGGCAGCGCGGCGCAGCGCAGCAGGACGGGCAACAGGCCGGCCGACCGGTCCACCAGGGCGGACAGCGGCGTGTCCGCCAGAAAGATCAGCGCCGCCGCGACGCCGAGCGACAGCGCATTGGCCGACAGCAACAGCCGCCGGTCGCGTTGCAGATCCAGCGCGAACAGCGGCAGGTACCCGGCGGGCAATATGCAGCGATTGCGCACGATATGCCTGCGCATGGCGCTCCTCCTCCGTCTCCAGAAAGCAACCCCGTCATTCCGGCAGAAACGCCAGCAACGCCTCGTTCTGCAGGTCGAGCCCGCGCGCATTGAGCGCAAACGCCGTCGCGCTCTCGCACGTCCAGCCGCGGCGGCGCAACTCCGCCACGGCGGCCGGGTACGCCTCGTACAGCGACACGCCAAAGCGCGCCAAAAAGCCCGGCAGCGACAGCCCCGCCACGGTGCGCAGCGCGAGCATGACCGTCTCAAACATCTCCTCTTCCCGGCCGATTGCCCGCGTCACGGCCACGGGCAACCGTCCCTGCGCGATGGCGCGCCTGTACGCATCCGGCGTGGCCAGGTTTTCCCGCCGCGTCCACACGCCCCCGACGCGCTGCGCCGCATGCGCCGCCACGCCGAAGCCCAGGTATTCGCCGTTTTGCCAGTAGCCGAGGTTGTGGCGGCAGGCAAAGCCCGGCCGCGCATAGTTGGCGATCTCATATCGCTGAAAGCCATGCGCCGCCAGATACGCCATGCCCGCATCCTGCATATCCGCTACGGCGTCCTCGTCCGGCAGGGCGACGCTTCCGGCGCGCACCCGGGTAAAAAGCGGCGTGCCCTCCTCAAGGATGAGCGCATAGGCGGACACGTGGCGCACCCCCTCCATAGAGCATGCGCAGGCGAGCGTGTCCAGATACGCGCTTTCGGTCTGCCCCGGCAGGCCGTGCATCACGTCCACATTGATGTTGTCGAACCCGACGCGCGCGGCGGCGGCCATCGTCTCCGCAAACCGGGCGTACGTGTGGATGCGCCCGACGGCGGCCAAAAGCGCGTCGTCGGCGCTCTGCAGCCCGACGGACAGCCGGTTGACCCCGGCCGCCCGGTAAGCGGCAAGGCGCGCCTCGTCCACGGTGCCGGGATTGCACTCGACGGTGATCTCCGCGTCCGCCGCCACGGGATAGCGCGCGCGCAGCGCGTCCAGCACGGCCGCCATCTGCGCGCCGGCGAGCAGCGACGGCGTGCCGCCGCCCAAAAACACGCTCTCCACAACCTCCGGCACCGGCAACCGTTCCGCCGCAAGCGCGATTTCCCGCAGCAGCCAGTCGACATAAGCGCCCACCGCCTCCGGCTCGGCGAACGAGACGAAGTCGCAGTAGGCGCATTTTTTGATGCAGTATGGGATGTGGAGATAGACGCCGGCCATCAGTTGATGCGCAGCACGCTCATAAACGCCTCGCTCGGCACCTGCACGGACCCGACCTGGCGCATGCGCTTCTTGCCCTCCTTCTGCTTTTCCAGCAGCTTCTTCTTGCGCGTGATATCGCCGCCGTAGCACTTGGCGAGCACGTCCTTGCGCACGGCCTTGACCGTTTCGCGCGCGATGACCTTGCCGCCGATGGCCGCCTGCACCGGAATTTCAAACTGTTGGCGCGGGATGACCTCCTTGAGCTTTTCGGCCACGGCGCGCCCCTTGGCGTACGCCTTGTCGCGATGGACGATCGTGGAAAGCGCGTCGCACATGTCCCCGTTGAGCAGAAAATCCAGTTTGACCAGATCGGACCGGACGTATTCGCGCAGCGCATAGTCGAACGAGGCATAGCCGCGGCTGCGGGACTTGAGCTGGTCGAAAAAGTCGTAGATGATCTCGTTGAGCGGCAGGATGTAGTGCATCTCCACGCGCGTCTCCTCGAGATACTTCATGTCCACAAACACGCCGCGCTTTTCCTGGCACAGCTCCATGATCGCGCCGACAAACTGCGACGGCGTCATGATGTTCGCGTCGACCACCGGCTCCTCCATGTACGCGATCTCCGCCGCCGGCGGAAGGTTGGTCGGGTTGTCGATCGTCCGCTCCGACCCGTCGAGCAGGCGCACGCGATACACGACGGAGGGCGCCGTGGTCACCAGGTCGAGGTCGAACTCCCGCTCGAGCCGCTCCTGGATGATCTCCATGTGCAACAGGCCCAAAAAGCCGCACCGGAACCCATAGCCGAGCGCCACGGACGTTTCCGGCTCGAACGAGAGCGACGCATCGTTGAGCCGCAGCTTGTCGAGCGCGTCGCGCAGATCGTCGTAATCGGCGCCGTCGGCCGGGTAAATGCCGCAGAACACCATGGGATTGACCTGTTTGTAGCCGGGCAGCGGCTGCGCCGCCGGCCGTTCTGCGCCCGTGATCGTGTCGCCGACCTTGGTCTCCGCCACGCTCTTGATGCTCGCCGCGATATAGCCCACCTCGCCGGCGGTCAGCTCCTCCACCGGCCGCAACTGCGGCGTAAAAACGCCCACCTCCGTCACATCGAACTCGTTGCCGGTGGCCATGGAGCGGATGCGGTCGCCCGCGCGCACCGTGCCCTCCTTGACGCGCACGTACGAAAGCGCGCCCTTGTAGTTGTCGTACAGGCAGTCGAAGATCAGCGCGGCAAGCGGCGCGCCCGGATCGCCCTTCGGGGCGGGCACGCGCTCGACGATGTGCGCCAGCACCTGTTCGATGTTTACGCCGTTCTTGGCCGAGATGCAGGGCGCATCCTCGGCCGGAATGCCGATCACATCCTCGATCTCGTGGATCACGTGCTCCGGCTGGGCCGACGGCAGATCGATCTTGTTGATCACCGGCACAATCTCCAGCCCGTTGTCCACGGCAAGATAGACGTTTGCCAGCGTCTGCGCCTCGATGCCCTGCGTCGCGTCCACGACGAGCACCGCGCCCTCGCATGCGGCGAGCGCCCGGCTGACCTCGTAGGTGAAGTCCACATGGCCGGGCGTGTCGATCAGGTTGAGCATATAGCGCTTCCCGTCGGTATGCGTATAGAACATGCGCACCGCCGTCGCCTTGATGGTGATGCCGCGCTCGCGCTCGATATCCATGGAGTCGAGCAGCTGCTCCTCCATGTCGCGCGCGGCGACGGTCTCCGTCAGCTCCATCAGGCGGTCGGCCAGGGTGGATTTGCCGTGGTCGATGTGCGCGATAATCGAAAAATTGCGGATCAGTTCCAGCGGGTATGCCATGACGTCCGTTTCCTTCCAAAGATAGTCAGTTTATCATACCATCGGAGGGGCCAAAGCGCAACCGTTTCTCCCGCGCGCGGCGCCTCAGCCGGCCATGCCCGCCCGAATGCACGCATAGAGCGCGCGCGTCTCCTCCTCTGAGGCGCCGCTGAACAGGTAGACCGTATCCGACGTGTCCACGCGCAGAAAAACCGGCTGGTCGGTATACAGGAACACCTCGCACTCGCCGATGCCTTTCAGATTGAACTCCCCCTTGCAGAGCGTGCCGATGGCCGTGCCGACGACCTTGGAGCCGCTCGGCAGCTCGTCAAGCAGGACGGCCGCCTCCACGTCCGCCAGCGGGACGGTATATTTGCGCGCCAGATGATCCGCCGTGATCGCCCCGTCCGCGCAGGCGACGCGCAACGGGGTGAACTCCTCCGCAATCACCCAGCCGCAGGCTGCCGGGATCAGCAGCAGGCACAGCGCGGTGAACGCGAGCAGCACCTTGCCGGCCGGGCGCGCCAGATTGACCGTGGAGCCCATGCCTACGCGGTTGTTGACGAGGTTGTGCGCATCGTTCGGGTTGTAGTAAAACATGCCGAGCCACCAGTTTCCGTCCTCGTCCGCATACACGCCCTGCCCGCTCTCCCGCGTCAGCGCAAACTGCGCGCGCCTCACCGCCATCTCCGTGGCGAGCGCGAGCAGCAGCAGCGCAAATGTGAACGCCACGCTCGCAAGCAGCAGGCCGAGCCCGTCGTCCATCAACAGCCACATGGCCACGGCGAACGCGGCCATCAGGTACGCCATGCCGAGCCAGAACCGGCCCCAGTGGTGCCGCCGCACACGCGTGAGCGCCTGCGTGACCGCCTCCATCCCGTCCACGACCTCCGCCCGGTTGCGGTACAGAAAGCGATAGGACGCCCAACAGCCGGCCACCATCGCCGCATCCGTCAAATACAGGGCGAGCAGCGGCCCCGCCCCGCCCGTCGGCGGATCGGCCAGCACGGCCGCCACCGGCACGAACGCCGCGAGTATGGCCGGCAAAAACCACCATGCGGCGATCCGTCTGCCCGGCGTGGCCGCCGCCTGCAGGTCCACGAGCACCCTGCCCGCCGCCTCGCCCGTCCAACCGTTCTCCCGCTTGAGCGCGCGCAGGCGCAGGTGCGCCCGCACGTATACGCCGTACGGTACGGCGATGGCCGCGAGCACCCACAGCATCTGCCACGAGAACGCCAGCGAATCATGCCGGAACAGCAGCGACGGCAGCAGCAAGGCGCACAACACCCCGCACCAGAGCCAGAGCCGCCTGCGGTAGGCGCGGCACACCGCCTGTACCTGCTCCGTCTGTCGCGCCTCAAACGGCAGCGTGACGCCGATGACGATGTTCTTCTTCGGCTTGGCCTCGTTGGCCAGGATCGCCACGATGATCGGCAGAACCGGGAACATCAGCACGAGCATGATCCATTTCATCTTTGTTGCGCCCTCCTCGTCCATTTGCCCTTTCGGGGTCTCGTTTCCACTGCCAGCTTCAGCCCGCCCCCCGTTCCCCTTCAAAACCGGACGCATGCGCCCGGAATCCAAAAACCGGCGGGACCCGTTTCCTTTGGTTTGCAATACGGCGGGCACGCCCGCCCCGCATCCCTGCCCGGAGCGCCGTTTTTCCCCGATTCTTCTCCTTTTTGTGATGGAAGCCGAAGGGAGCCGCCCGCCCCGGGGCCGTCCTCATTGCGCGCCGGGCGCTTCTCCCGCGCCCGACTCCCGCAGAAGCGACCGGCACAATGCGAGCACCGCCGTCTCATCCAGCCCGGCAAGCCGAAGCTCCGACAGCAGCAGCCGGAGCGTCTGCAACGTCCGTTCCGGCACGGCCTCGTCGCGCGCCGCGGCGCATACAACGGTGCCGCCGCGCCGGTCGGCACGGATATACCCCTCCTCCCGGAGCAGGGCGTACGCCTTGTTGACGGTCATCATGTTTACGCCGCTCTCCTGCGCGAGCGCGCGGATGGCCGGCAGCCGTTCGCCGTCTCGCAGTGCGCCGCATGCGATACCCAGCACGATCTGGTCGCGGATCTGCCGGTAAATGGGCGTTTTGCTTTCAAAATCGAGTTGCAGGAGCATGGCTGCGCCCTCCTTTTGTATTACTTATTATAATACAGCTATGGCACCGTGTCAAGCGGTGTTCGTCCGACAGCGATGGGGGAGCGGCGCGTGGGCAGACCGGTTGGCGAGTGCGCCCGCCGGGGTGGGCGGCGGACAGGCCGGTGACGGGCATGCCCGCCGGGGCGGGCGGGCGTGCGGGGCCGGAGGGCATAGGACGCTGGCAAGGGTGGCAGAGCGGCCGGAAGCAAAGCGGATGGCGCGTGGGCAGACCGGTTGGCGGGTGCGCCCGCCGGGGCGGGCGGCGGACAGGCCGGTTGACGGGGACGGGCGTATTGACCGGGGCGGGCAAATGTGGTTAAATTGAGAAAAACGGGGCGCTTTCGTTCGCCCCATTCCCGTTCAGGAGGTCACAAACACCATGCAAACGGTCCGCAAATGCCTCCCGCTGTTGTTGTGCGTGCTGCTGGCGCTGTCCGCCTGCGCGCCGTCGGGCAGCGAGATCGTCTCCACGCCCCACTCCACGCAAACGCCCCCCCCCAGCGAATTGAACTGATTCACACCACTTCTCCACAAATTCCTCCTTCCACGCCAACGCCATCCCCCACTCCCGTTCCAACGCCTTTTTCCTTCGTCTGGCTGCCGGACACGCAACAGCTCGCCTACCACACGCCGGAGGCGCTGGAGGCCGCCGGGGCCTGGATCGCTGCGCACATCGAAAGCGAGCACATCCTCGCCGTATTGCACACCGGTGATCTTGTGGACAACGGATACAAGGAATGGCAGTGGGACAACCTTGCGCTGGCGCTCGACCAGTTCCGGGATGAGCTGCTGTACTTCCCGGTGGCCGGCAACCACGACCTGGGCGTAAAATTACAGGAGTATGACGCCTATCTTGCACAGGATTTCCTGAGCGCGTTCCCCGAGGAACAGAAATTTGCCGGCGGCAAGGCCCTGTACGACACGCTTGACGCAGGCGGCCTGCGCCTGCTGCTGCTGGGCGTCGGCTGGGGCGCGGAGGAGGAGCCGGGCCTGACCGCCTGGCTCGACGGCATCATGGATTTGCACGGGGACCGAACGTGCATCCTGCTGCTGCACGGCTATCTCAGCGGCGAGGGGCGCGTTTCCTCGGCCGGGCGGTTCGCGCACGAGCAGATCGTCGCGCGCTACCCGAACATCCGGCTCGTGCTGTGCGGCCACAGCACCGGCTACGCGGCGCTCACGGAATCGTTCGACGATGACGGCGACGGCGTGGCCGAGCGCGCCGTGCACGCGCTGATGTACAACATCCAGGGCTATCGGTACTACGGGGCGATGCGCCTGCTCACGTTCGATCCGGTGGCGCGGACCATCGCGGTCGCCTCCTTCTCGCCCTACCGGGGCGAGCCGCTCGAGCCGATCGACGAATACGGGCCGCTGGACTTTACGCTGACCGACGCGTTCTGACGCGCCGGGGCGAACAAAAAAGCCCGCCGGGGCGGGCGCGGGCGCGTCAGGGGACGCGCCGGTAGAGATAGGCGTTGCCGCGCTTGCCGCACCGCTCGATCGCGCCGAGCTGCAGCAGTACGGCGGCCGCGCGCTGCGCGCAGGCCGGCGACACCCGGGCGCAGGCGGAAAGCGCCGCCGTCGTGAACGGCTCCTCCAGCCCCTCCGGCAACAGGCGGCGGTAGTCCGCCGCCGTGCGCAGCACGAGCGGCTCGCCAAACGCGACCGGCAGGCGTTCGAGCCGTGTGGAACCGCGCTTGCGGTCGCGGCTCCAGCCGGTCAGGCTGCGGTATTCCTCCACATCGGCCGGAACGACCCAGAGCGTCAGGTTGGGATCGGGCAGCAGCGGCCGGAGCTTATACAGCTCATAGCAGACGGCAAGCGGCGTACCCGTCTTCGGGGAACGCCGCCGTTTCGTCGTTTCGCCGGTATCCGGGTCCACCCAGACCAGCCATTTTTGCCGCACCGCGGGATACACGACCGTCACCGCCGTGTCCGGCAGCAGCCGGCCGAGCTTGCCGCGCAGCCGGTCGAACGCGCGCGTCTGCACCTCGAACACGCCGTCCGGCCGGAGGACGTCCACCACGCAACCGTGATACGGCCGCTCGTGCAGGGACTCGTCCGGCTCTATGAGGCGTTTGAGCGCCGCATGCAGCGCCCGTTCGCCATAGGTGCCGATCGAAGCGGCCATGTCGCGCCCCCTTCCCCGCCGGCCGGGGATCAGTCCGCCGCCGCGAGCCGGCGGCCCATGAGCACGCCCATGACCGACGCCATCATCAGCCCGCGCGTCCAGCCGGAGGAATCGCCGAGGCAGTACAGCCCCTCGATGCTCGTGTTGAAATCCGCATCCATCCTGATGCGGTTGCTGTAAAACTTCAGCTCCGGCGAATACAGCAGCGTTTCGATGGAGGCAAACCCGGGCACGACGATGTCCATCGCCTGGATGAAGTTGATGATGTTTGTCATCGCCCGATACGGCATGGCGGCGGTGATATCGCCCGCGACCGCATCCGGCAGCGTCGGCTTTACGTTGGAGACGGCCAGCTCCTTCTGCCAGGTGCGCTTGCCGTCGAGAATGTCTCCGAATCGCTGCACAAGGATATGCCCCGCGCCGAGCATGTTCGTCAGCTCGCCCACCTTCTGCGCATAGGCGATGGGCTGGTTGAACGGCACGTTGAAATTGTGCGAGCAGAGGATGGCCAGGTTCGTGTTTTCGGACTTGAGCTCCTTATAGGAATGGCCGTTGACCACGGCAAGGTCGTTGTCGTAGTTCTCCTGGCTCACAAAGCCGCCCGGATTCTGACAGAACGTGCGCACCTTGTTCTTGAAGGGGCGGGGGTAGCCGATGAGCTTGGACTCATAGAGCACCTCGTTCACCTGCTCCATAACCTCGTTGCGCACCTCCACGCGCACGCCGATATCGACCGTACCGGGCTCGTGGGCGATGCCGTATTCCGCGCACAGGCCCTCGAGCCAGTCCGCCCCGCGCCGGCCGGTGGCGACGACGGTGTGTTTTGCATGGATCTCGTAGGAAACGCTGCCATTGGTCACGCTCACGCCGCGGCAGGCCTTGCCCTCGAGCAGCAGGCTCGTACACTCAAAGCCGAACAGCAGCTCCACGCCGTGCTCCTGCAGGTACCGCTCGATGGCCAGATAGATGCCCTGCGCCTTCTCCGTGCCCATGTGGCGGATGGGGCAGTCCACGAGCTTGAGCCCGGCGGAGATGGCCCGCTTGCGGATCTCCTTGACGGCCTCGGTGTTGCCCACGCCCTCCACGTGCGCATCGGCGCCAAACTCTAAATAGATGCTGTCGGCATAGTCGATGGTCGCCTGTGCAAGATCCGCGCCGATGAGCGACGGCAGGTCGCCCCCCACCTCGCAGCTCAGCGACAGCTTGCCGTCCGAAAACGCGCCGGCGCCGGAAAACCCGGTGGTGATGTGACAGTAGGGCTTGCAGTTGACGCATTTTTTCGTCTGCTGCTTGGGGCAGCGGCGGTTTTCCACGGCCTGCCCCTTCTCTACGATCAGAATGCTTGCGCGGCTGCCCCGGCGGAGCAGTTCGAGCGCGGTAAAGATGCCCGCCGGACCGGCGCCGACGATGACAACGTCCTTGTTCATGGCAATACCTCCAAAGGGATCATGGGTTCCACAGCAACAGCCCGGCGCCAAAAGAGAGCGCATTGAGCAGCAGGGAAAGGGGATACGCCCGCCGCGCCGGGAGGCCCGACAGGCGCCGCAGCAGCGCCCCCTCCCCGACCGTCGCGGCAAGCTCCAGCGGCAGGAGCGCCCACGGCCGCACCCCGGGCAGGCACGCATCCGCGAGCAGCAGCAGCCCGTTGAGCAGCGGATTTGTCAGCAGGTTGCCGAGCAGCACCGCATACGTCACATGCCGCGACCGCAGCAGCAGCGCGGCCGCGCCGCACTCGATGGAAACGGTCAGCGCAAGGGCGGCCGCCAGATCGAACAGCGCGCTCAACGCCCTGCGTCGCCACGCTCCCGGGCGCGGCGGATCGCTCGACGGATGAGATAGCAGGCCAGCGCGCAGAGCGCCGCAACCACGGCGACGATCAGCGCGATCATCACGCCGGAAGTCACGACCATCGGCGCAACGGCGACATCACGATACGGCATACCGGGCACCTCCTTTCGTATGCGGACTAAACGGTTTCATGGTACACATCCCGGCGGTTGCGCGTGACGACGAGCAGGCAGCCCGCCGCGAGCGCGGACAGCGCGGCGGCCAGCGCGGCGGCCGACGCCCCGGCAAGCGGCACCAGGAACACCGGCACCACCCCCACGAGCAGCGCAAGCGTTGTCAGCCCGAACGCGAGGCCCGGATTGTACGGCAGCAGATCGGCGACGGCGCAGAGCGTGACCGGCATCGGGATGTTGAACAGCACCAGTCCGATCGCGCTGAGCGCCGGGCTTTCATAGAACAGGGCGAGCAGCGGCACCGACAGCGCCAGCGCCAGCACGGAGACGCGCCGCGCGCCGAACACATCCGCCAGCACCCCGCCCAGCGCCTTGCCGAGCGCGGCGGCGCCAGCCGCAAGCAGCAGGTAATCCCCGGTGGAGCGCCACGGCGCCGGCATGACGGCGCCGGCAAAACTGCGCGCCGCAACGGCAAGCAGCAGCAGGAAGAACGCCATGGGCAGGCCCGTCCTGCCGCTGAAGATCCAGTACCGCGTGAGCGCGCCGCCAAACTGCGTCGGCATCCACCACAGCAACAGCAGCACCGCCGAAAGCAGCACGATGGGCAGCGCGGCGCTCACGCCGTTTTGCCCCGCCAGCGTACCGAGCGCCACGCCGACGGCCCCGGTGGCCACAAACGCGCCGTTGTCCGCCATGCGCCCATGCGACAAGAGCAGCACGTCGCTCCCGGCGCCGACATGGAACCAGGCGTTCCCAAAAGCGCACAGCACCAGCGCCGCCCAGGCCGCTCCCTGCGGCAGGCACAGCCCCACGAGCACCAGCGCGCAGCCGGCGGCGGCGGCCGGAAAGCTGCGATAATGATCGCAGAGAAAACCGATCAGCGGTTGCAGGCCAAAGGCGAGGACGTTATAGAGCAGGAAGCCGAGCGTCAACTGCTCCGCGGGCTGCACGAGCGGGGAAAACCGTGCAAACAGCACGTAGAAGCAGGCAAAATCCACCGCCGCGTGCGCGCCTGCATGGGTCGCCAGCCGCCGCAGATGGTGTTCGGCCGGAAAGTCCATCAAATCCGCCTCCTTTGCTCCTCCCCGCTCAGTCCGCAGCGTCCTCCCGGGCCGCCCGTTGCAGCGCGCCCTGCATGGCCTCCTCGCGGAACTGGTGGGTATACAGATCGTAATAGTAACCGCGCGCCGCCATGAGCGCCTCGTGCGTGCCGGCTTCCACCACGCGCCCGCCCCGGATGACGAGGATGCGGTCGGCATGGCGGATGGTGGACAGCCGGTGCGCTACGATGAAGCTCGTGCGGCCGTGCAGCACGTGCGTAATCGCCTGCTGGATGAGCTGCTCGGTCTCCGTATCGATGGAGCTGGTCGCCTCGTCGAGCACGAAGATGCGCGGATCGGCCAGCATCACGCGGGCGAACGAAATCAGCTGCTTCTGCCCGGTGGAGAGGCGCGCGCCGCCCTCGCCCACCTCAGCGTCATAGCCCTTGTCCTGCCGGCGGATGAAGGCGTCCGCATGGACGAGCGCCGCGGCGGCGCGCACCTCCTCATCCGTCGCGTCCGGGCGGCCGAAGCGGATGTTGTCCGCAATCGTGCCGGAGAACAGATGGGGCGATTGCAGCACATAGCCCAGGTTCGACTGCAGCCAGAGCTGCGACCGCTGCCGGTAGTCCACCCCGTCGATGAGGATGCGCCCGGCCGTCGGCTCGTAAAACCGGCACACGAGGTTCACGATCGTGCTCTTGCCCGCGCCGGTCTCTCCCACGAGCGCTATGTTCTCGCCGGCGCGCACGTCGAGCGTGAAATCCTGCAAAACCGGTTCGCCCTCCTTATAGGAGAAGCTCACGTGATCGAACGTCACTTCGCCGCGGATCGGCTCCCAGTTTTCGCGCCGCGGGTGCAGGATGTCCCCGTACTTTTGCACGATCTCGGGCGAATCGACCACCTCCGGGGCCGTGTCGAGCAGCGCGATGACGCGTTCGGCGGAGGCCTGCGCGTCCTGCAGCTCCGCAAAGATGCCCGCCAGCTGCTGGATCGGATCGAACATCTGCGTCGCATACGAGACAAAAGACACGAGCGTGCCCACCGTGATCGCGCCCACAAAGGCGGTCTGCCCCTGCAGCGCGCCTGCGCTGCCCAGCATCAGCGCAAAGCCGGTGCCGATGGCGCCCATCGAGATCACCAGCGGGAAGAACGAGGCGCTCAGCAGCGAAGCGCGGATGGAGATGCGCCGCATGTCCCCGGTCAGCTCGTTGAACTCGCGCGCGTTCTGTTCCTCGCGCACGAGCGTCTTGGTCGTCATCGCGCCCATGATGCCCTCGTTGAACGCGCCGGTGATGCGGCTGTTCTGCTTGCGCGCCTGCCGCTGGTAGAACAGGATGCGTTTTTGCAAAAACACGCTGATCACCGCCAGCGGCGGGATGACCGCAACGACCACGAGCGCGAGCCGCCAGTTGAGCGAAAAGATCGTGACGATGCTGCTGGCCACATAGAACAGCGCGTACAGCACGTCCACAAGGCTCCAGGCGACCATCTCGGACAGGCGCCCCACGTCCGAAATCATGCGCGCCATCAGATAGCCCACGGCCGTCCTGTCGTAGAACGAAAAGGACAGGTTCTGCAGCTTTTCAAACGCTTCCTGCCGGATGGTATAGGCAATGGTCATCTCCATCTTGCCCGAACGCGAGATGAACACAAACGTACCCACCCCCTGCACGGCCACGAACGCGGCGTACACGGCCGCAAAGCGCCCCAGCCCGTCCGTGGTTTTCGGCGTGATGAACGTGTCGATGGCATAGCGCGAGAGCAGCGGGTACGCCACGTCCACGAGCGACACGACCACAAGCGACAGCAGAATGACCGCGACAAGGCCGCGGTTGCGCAGCGCATAGGCGTACAGCCGCTTCCAGATCGACAGGTCGACCCGTTCCGCCGTAAAGTCCTGTTCCTCGATCCGGCTGCTCATGCCGCGCCACCTCCCTCCGCCTGCATGTCCTGAATGGACGCGATGCGCCGGTATAGCCCCTCCTGGGCCATGAGCGCGTCGTGCGTGCCCTCCTGCACGAGCCGTCCCTCGTCGAGCACGAGGATGCGGTCCGCCTCGCACAGCGTCGTGATGCGGTGCGAGATGATGAACGTGACGCCGTCGTGCCGCATGCCGTGCAGCGCGCGGCGGATGGCGGCGTCGGTCTCCGTGTCTACGGCGCTCATCGAGTCGTCGAAGATCAGGATGCGCGCGCGCTGCATCAGCGTGCGCGCGATGGCCACGCGCTGCTGCTGCCCGCCCGAGAGCGTAACGCCGCGCTCGCCCACGATCGTGTCGTACCCCTGCTCAAACGATTCGATCACGTCGTGCACCGAGGCCACGCGCGCCGCCTCGTAGACCTCCTCGAGCGGCGCCTCCGGGTTTACGATGCGGATGTTTTCAAGGATCGTGCGCGAATAGAGGAACGGCTCCTGCAGCACGATGCCGATGTTGCGCCGCAGGTACCCGTGCTCGATATCGTCGATGTTCGTGCCGTTGATGAGGATGCGCCCGGCCGTCACGCGGTACAGCCGCTGCAGCAGCTGCACCAGGCTCGATTTGCCGGACCCGGTCGAGCCAAGGATGCCGATGGTCTCCCCCTGATGCACGGTAAAGCTCACGTCGTGCAGCACGTCGTCGTAGCGGTCGTAACCAAAGCACACATGGTCAAACACGATATCCCCGGCCAGATCCGGCTGCTCCGCCCGGCCCGGCTCCGTCTCCACGGGCGCCGACAGAATCTCGTTGAGGCGGCCCATCGAAACGGCGGCCTTGCCCATATCCGCCAGGATGCGTCCGAGCTGGCGCACCGGCCAGGTCAGCATCCCGGTATAGGTCGTAAACAGCGTGACGTTGCCGAGCGTGAACTCCCCGTTGGCGACGAACAGCACGCCCGCCACGAGCGAGAGCGCAATCTGCAGATAGCCGGCGCAGTCCGACCCGCCCCAATAGAAGGCGAGCAGCCGCAACAGGCGATACGTCTTGTCCCGGTAATCCGCGTCGATCTGCGTAAACCGTTCGAGCTGCGCCCGCTGCTGCCCGAACGCGCGCACCACGCGGATGCCGGTCAGGTTTTCCTGCAGCATCGTGGACAACCGCCCTTCCGCTTCGTCCGACTCGATGAAATACCGCTGCACATACCGGAAGTAGACGAACGAGCTCAGCGTCAGCACCGGCATGAGCGCCATCGAGATGAGCGCCATCTTCGTATGGATGGAGAACATGACCGTGACCGCCACGGCAACCATGGCCACCGTGCGCACGATCTCCATCAGCTGCATGACGATAAAGCGGCGGATCGTGTTCACATCCGACGTGCAGCGCTGCACGAGGTCGCCCGTGCTCACGTGCTTGTGATAGTCGTACGGCACGTCCTCGAGGTGCCGGTACAGCCGGTCGCGCAGCGTCTTGGTCACGCCCTCGGCCGCAAACGTCACCTCGCGTCGCCGCAGAAACGTAAACAGGCCGTTGAGCATCGTCAGCACCACCAGCGCCACGGCGCAGAGATACAGATGCGACACAAGATACTCCCGCCCGCCGAGCGCGTCCAGCCACGCGAGCAGAGACGCGGGCAGCCGCAGCCCGGAAGCATCGCCCCGGATCACATAATCGAGCGTAAAGCTCGTCACAAACGGGATCGCATAAGAGGCGCACACGGCCAGCAGCACGCAGACGGCCGCCCAAACGAAGTGGTGCTTCACGCCGACCGTCAGGCTGCCGATGAGCGCCCAGTCCACGGCCGGCTTCCTTTCCGGCGTTTCCCTTCCCTTTTCGGTCTCCATATCCTTCCTCCCCCGCGCAATGCGCGAACGGTCACAACTAAAACATATCCTGCGGGTTGACCTCGAGCTGCGCGAACAGCTCGTTGCGATGCGCCGCGGCAAACGCATAGATCTGCCGGATCACCGCAGCCGTGCGCCGCGTGCGCAGCAGTTTGACGAGCACCTGATAGCGGTACACGCCCTGCTTCTTGCGAATCGGCGCGGGCGACGGCAGGAGCAGGAGCAGGTCCTGCGCGCCCTCCTCGCCCAGCAGCAAGCGGATCTCCGCCTCGAGCTGCGCGCCATACCGCTCGCCCGCCGCGGCCAGCGCCGCCTCGTCCGGCCCGGAAAACAGGATGCGCAGAAACAGCGAATACGGCGGCAACAGCGCCTTGCGCCGTTCGAGCAGCTCGTACCGGTAGAACCCCCGGTAGTCGTGCGCGCGCGCAAAGCGGATGACCGGATGCCCCGGCTGGTATGTCTGTACGACCACCCGTCCCGGCGCCTCGTCCCGTCCCGCCCGGCCGGACACCTGCGTGAGCAGCTGGAACGCGCGCTCCGCACTGCGATAGTCCGGGATGCACAGCGTCGCATCCGCCGCGACCACCCCCACAAGCGTCACGTTCGGGAAGTCATGCCCCTTGGCGATCATCTGCGTGCCGATGAGCACCTGCGCCTCTCCGGAGGCGAACGCCTCCAGCAGATGCGCGTGCGCGTCCTTGCCGCGCATGGTATCCGTATCCATGCGCAACGCCCGCACCTGCGGGAAAAGGGCGTGCAACTGTTCCTCCACCTGCTCGGTCCCGACGCCAAAGTATTTGATAAACGGCTTCCCGCACGCCGGGCACCGCTGCGGCAGGGGCGCGCTCGCACCGCAAAAATGGCACCTGAGCCGCTGCTCGGCCTTGTGGTACGTCATGGAGATGTCGCAGTTGGGACACTGCACGACGTTGCCGCACGCGCGGCAGGACACGAACGTGGAATACCCGCGCCGGTTCATGAACAGCATGGCCTGGCGCCCCGCGTCGAAACACGCCCCGAGCAGCGAGACGAGCCGCCCGGAAAAGATGCCGTTGTTGCCGGAGAGGAACTCCTCCCGCATGTCCACGACCTCCACCTCGGGCAGCGGCCGGTGCATGACGCGCTCCGGCAGCTCCATCAACCGGTAGCGCCCGGATTCCGCGCGAAAATAGCTCAACAGCGACGGCGTGGCGCTGCCCAGCAGCAGCGGCGCGCCCGCCGCGGCCGCACGATGCTGCGCGACCTCCACGGCATGGTAGCGGGGGGCGTTCTCGCTCTGATAACTGCCCTCGTGCTCCTCGTCCACGACGATCAGCCCCAGCCGTTCAAACGGCGCAAACACGGCGCTGCGCGCGCCCACGGCGACGTTGGCACGTCCCAGCCGGATGCGCCGCCACTCGTCGAACCGCTCGCCGGCGCTGAGCCGGCTGTGCAGCACGGCGATCTCGTCCGAAAACCGCGCGCGGAAGCGCCCGACCGTCTGCGGCGTCAGGGCAATCTCCGGCACGAGCACAATCGCCTGCTTCCCGGCGGCAAGGCACCGTTCGATGCAGCGCAGATAGACCTCCGTCTTGCCGCTGCCGGTCACGCCGTGCAGCAAAAAGGTGCCGCCTGCGCCGGAGGCAAACGCCGCCTCCACCGCCGCGACGGCCTGCGCCTGCGCCTCCGTCAGCGTCGGCGGGCTTTCCTGCGCCTGCGGCGCCGCTTCCGGCGGGCGGCGGAACGTAACGTGCCCGCTCTCCACCACATAGCCGCGGCGGATCAGCCCCGCCACCGCCGCCGCCGCCCCCGGCAGGAACGCCGCGAGATCCGAAACCGCCATCTCGACGCCGCTGTCGGCCAGCAGTTTGAGCGCCTCGTATTGCCTCGGCGCGCGCGCGCGGCCGTCGCTGCCGCACAGCGATGCGAGCGCCGCCTGCACATCCAGCCCGGGCGCGAGCGACACCGTCCGCGTGATCTTCTCGTGGACGCGGCCGCCGCGCAGCTGCGCGGGAATCATCAGCCGGAGCGCATCCACGAGCAGGCAGTTGTAGCTGCGCTGCATCCAGCGCGCCAGTTCCAACTGCTCCGGCAGCAGGACGGGATACGGCTCGAGCGCGCGCGTGAGCGTTTTGAACGGGCCGGCGCCGTCCGGCTCCGCCGTCACCTCGATGACGAAGCCCTCCTTCTGCGCGTTGCCCCGCCCGAACGGCGCGAGCACGTGCATGCCGGGCACGGCCGCCATCCCCTCCGGGACGCGGTAGGTGAACAGCCGGTCGACCTCCGTATGCGCAATGTCGATGAGGATGCGGGCAAACACGGCCGTCCTTTCCTTTCCGGCGAAAACCGCCCCAAAACACACGGCGCGCCGCCAAAAGCGGCGCGGCGGGCGCGGCCTGGCCTACTACTCCTTCGGGGACTGTGCGGAAAACTCCCTGGGATAATCGAGCGTCAGCTCGTCGTTGTACAGCTCCTCGACGGCGGCTGAAACCGGGTTCCGCTCCGCAAGTTTATCCGGGTTGGCCTGGAGCTGGCGCGCGCGCTGCGCGACGGCCGTTACGAGCATATAGCGGCAGCCCGCCTTCTCGACGAGCGTATTGAGCGGTTGGTTAATCATGTCAATCCTTCCTTCCCAGCAGTTTGTTGATCAGCGCGCCGCTGCGGCTGCTGCGGCACTTCTCCGCGTCGATGATGTGCTGGATGTGTCCGATGGCCACGTCCAGCACGTCGTTGACCACGATATAGTCATACTTTTCCATATAGGCCAGTTCGGCGAACGCGGTTTCGAACCGGCGCTCGACCGCCTCCGGCGTCTCCGTGCCGCGGCCCACCAGACGCGACTTGAGCTTGCCCATCGAAGGCGGGGCGACGAACACGAGCACCGCGTCCGGATACGTTTCCCGCACCCGCATGGCCCCCTGCACGTCGATCTCCAGCAGCACGTCGTGCCCGCAGGCGATCTCCTCCTCGACGAAGCTGCGCGGCGTGCCATAATAGTGCATGTTGAACACGTGCACATACTCCAGAAACTCGCCCGCATCCACCATCCGGCGGAAACGGTCCTCGTCGATGAAAAAGTAGTGCACGCCGTCGATCTCCCCGGGCCGCGGCGCCCGCGTCGTGGCGGAAACGGAGAGCCGCATGTTGGCGTTGCTCTCGATCAGGGCCCGGTTGATCGTCCCCTTGCCCACGCCGGCCGGGCCGGACACCACGAGGAGCAGCCCCTCGCGCTGATGCTTGTTCATCCTCTCGTTCCTCCCAAATACCCTCGATCTTCCCTATTCTTCCTCATCCGCCACGTCCGCCCCTTCCCGCGCGTCAAGCCGGTTGGCGATGGTCTCCGGCTGGATGGCGGACAGGATGACGTGGTCGCTGTCCGTGATGACGACGGCGCGCGTGCGCCGCCCGCACGTGGCGTCGATCAGGCGGCCCGCCTCGCGCGCCTCCTGCATGATGCGCTTGATGGGCGCGCTCTCCGGGCTGACGATGGCGATGAGCCGGTCAGCAGAAACGATGTTGCCAAAGCCGATGTTGACGAGCCGAAGCCCTGCGCCGCTGTATCTCATTCGATGTTCTGCACCTGCTCCCGTATTTTTTCGATCTCGTTCTTGCCCGCCAGCACGCAGCCGGTCAAAGTCCCGTCGTTGGCCTTGCTGCCGATGGTGTTGAACTCGCGGTTCATCTCCTGCACCACGAAGTCGAGCTTGCGCCCGGCCGGCTCGTCCCCCGCCATGAGCAGGCGCGCCTGCGCGACGTGGCTCCTGAGCCGCACGATTTCCTCGTCGATGCTGGCGCGGTCGGCAAACAGGGCCACTTCCGTGGCCAGGCGCGCACGGTCGATCTCGCCGGTCTGCAGGATCTGCTCGATCCGGTCGTTGAGCTTTTGACGGTACTCCTCCACCACAAGCGGCGCGCGAACGGCGATGCGCTCGGTGAGCGCAAGCACGGCGTCGATGCGCCCGGCCAGGTCCGCGCCGAGGCGTTCGCCCTCCAGGCGCCGCATCTCCAGCAGCTCCCCGACCGCAATTTCCGCCGCTTCAAGGCAGAGCGCGCACACCGCGTCCCGGTCCTCGTCGGCTTCGGCAATCTCCGTCACATCCGGCAGGCGCAGCGCGGCGCAGAGCCCGATGTCGTCCGGCAGCGACAGCTCCGCCGCCGCCTGCCGCGCGGCGGCAAGATACGCGCCGAGCAGCGCCGTATCGATGCGCACGGTGCGCGCGTCGGAGCGCGTGTTGCGATAGTTGACGAACACGTCCACGTGTCCCCGCGCCAGCCGCTCCGACAGGAAGCGGCGCAGCGGCTCCTCCAAAAAAGCGATATGGCGGGGGAGCCGGGTGGAAACGTCGAGAAACCGGTGGTTGACCGACTTGAACTCCACCGTGATCTCGCGTCCGTCCCGCATGGCGCTGCCCCTGCCATACCCGGTCATGCTGTGCATAGCCGCCGTCCTCCTCGCAAACCTCGCATACATTGACAATTTATCATAGCATAAAACCGTTTCTAAAACAAGCGGTACAATTCATCCGCGCCGGGCGGCTCGATCGGGCTGCCGTCCGCGCGTCGCACGCCGCCCTCCGCCGCGCGGCCGATCACCGTCGCCAGGATGCCGAGCTCCGCCAACCCGGCCGCCATCGCCGCCCCGTCCGGGCAGGCGATGAGCATGCTGCCGCTGCTGATGAGCCGGAGCGGATCAAGCCCGGCCACGGCGCACAGCGCGCGCGTCTCCGGGCGCACCGGGATGCGCGCCGTATCCACGACCATGCCGCAGCCGGCCAGATGCGCCATCTCCCAGCACGCACCGAGCACGCCGCCCTCGGTCACGTCGTGCATGGCGGTCGCGCCGTGCGCCGCCGCATACCGTCCCTCCGGCACGACGGACAACAGCGCCGTTAGCCCCGCCGCCGCCCGGCGCTGCGCCGGCGCAACGGCCGCGGCGACCGCCGGAAAATCCTCCGCAATGATCGCAGTGCCCTCAAGCCCCGCCCACTTGGTCATGACCAGCGCGTCTCCCACGCGCATGCCGCGCATGCGCCGCTCCCGCGGGCAGCGCGCCACGACCGCCGTGCTCGTCACCGGCCGCGTCACCGCGTCCGTCACCTCCGTATGCCCGCCAATCACGTCCACGCCGGCCCGGCGCGCCTCGCGCGCCAGCTCGTCCGCGATCCGCCCGATCTGCTCCGGCGTCGCGTCCGGCGGCGCAAGCAGCGTCACCAGCAGGCCGACCGGTTCCGCGCCGGCGGCCGCCGCGTCGTTGCAGTTGACGTGCACGCTGAGTCGCCCCAGATGCCGGTCCGAGGCGGACGTGATCGGGTCGCAGGAGAACACCGCAAGGTCGCCCCCCAGGTCAAGCCACGCGCAATCCTCGCCCACCTGCGGCGCCTGCAGCGATTCCGGCCGGGTCTTGGCAAATTTGTGCAGTACGAGCCGTTCCAGCTCGTCGTTGTCGAGTTTTCCCAGTCGCATCAATGTTCTCCGATCAGTGCAAAAAAGGCCGCTTCGTCCAATACCGGGACGCCGAGTGCGCGCGCTTTGTCCAGCTTGCTGCCGGCGCTCTCGCCCGCCAGCACATAATCCGTCTTTTTGCTCACGCTGCCGGCCGCCCGGCCGCCCATGCGCTCGATGAGCGCCTCCGCCTCGCGCCGGCCCATCGAGGGCAGCGTGCCCGTGACCACGACGGTCTTGCCGGCCAGCGGGCTTTCCGCGCCGGCGGCCGCCTCCTGCGCGGGCGATACGCCGCAGCCGAGCAGCGCATCCACCTGCGCGGCGATGGACGGGTCGCCGAAAAAGCCCAGAATGCTGTCGGCCACGATCTCGCCCACGTCGTCGATCGCCAGCAACGCCTCGCGCCCGGCGGCGCGCACCGCCGCGAACGTGCCGAAACGCCGCGCCAGATCGCGCGCCGTCTTGATCCCCACGTTCGGGATGCCGAGCGCGAACAGGAACGCGCCGAGCGGGCGGCGCTTGCTCTTTTCCAGCGCGTCGATCAAATTTTGCGCTTTCTTCGGCCCGAACCGGTCGAGCGGGACGAGCTGCTCCACGGTCAGCCCGTACAGCTCCGGGATCGTGGCGATGCCGAACGCGTCCACCAGCTGCTCCGCCGTCCTGTCGCTGAGCGACTCGATATCCATTGCGTCGCGCGAAGCGTAGTGCGCGATGCGCCCGACGATCTGCGGCCGGCAGGAGAGGGAATTCGTGCAGAACAGGTGCGCGCCGCGCTGCTCCACATGCGCCCCGCACTGTGGGCAGCGCACGGGCTTTTCCACCGGCGCGTCGGGCACGTCGTCCGGCACGCTGCCGAGGATCTCCGGGATGACGTCGTTGCTGCGGCGGATGAACACGCGCGAGCCGATCCCCACCCGTTTGCGCCGGATGTCGTCGTAGTTGTTCAGCGTGGCGCGGCGGATTGTCGCGCCGCACAGCTCCACCGGGCTCAGATGCGCCAGCGGCGTGAGCTTGCCCGTCCGGCCAACCTCCCATGTCACCGCCTCGACCACGGCGGTGGTCTCCTCCGCGGGGAACTTGTAGGCCATCGCCCAGCGGGGGAATTTTTCCGTTTCGCCGAGCGCTTCCCGGATGGCGAAATCCGTGACCTTGGCCACCATGCCGTCGATGAGAAAATCCAGCGTGCCGCGCGTGTGCGCCGCCGCCTCGATCTGCGCAAGCAGCGCCTCGGCGTCCGCGCAGTAGCGCACGAACGGGCTGACCGGGAACCCGTTTTCCCGCAGGAAATCCAACATCTCGCGCTGATCGGCGAACCGCCGCCCCTCGATATAGCCGACGTTGTAGCAGAAGCAGTCGAGCCGGCGCGCGGCGGTGACGGCCGGGTCAAGGTTGCGCAGCGCGCCCGCAGCGGCGTTGCGCGCGTTCTTGAGCGGCTCGTCGGCCTTGCGGTTGAACGCCTCGAGCACGGACAGGCGCATGATGCACTCCCCCTGCACCTCCATGCGCCCGGCAAACGGGATGCGCTGCGGCAGCGAGCGGATCGTCCGCACCTGGGCGGTGATCGTCTCGCCCGTGACGCCGTTGCCGCGCGTCGCGCCGGTCACGAGCCGCCCGCCCTCATAGGTGAGGTTTACGGTGAGTCCGTCAAACTTGTATTCGAGCGCGAACAGCGGCTCGCCCATGCCGGCGGACAGCCGCCGCACGCGGGCCACCCACTCGCGCAGCCCTTCCGCCGTGCGCACCTTGTCCATGCTCCAAAGCCGCGCCAGATGCGTATGCGGCGCAAACCCGCCCTGCGGCGCGCCGCCCACGCGCCCGGTCGGCGAACCGGGCAGCACCGTCCCGCTCTCCCGTTCGAGCGCGACCAGCTCGTCGTAGAGCGCGTCGTACTCCCGGTCGGAGACCAGCGGCGCATCCGCCTCGTAATAGGCGGCGGCATACCGTGCAAGCAACTCCGTCAGCTCCCGCTGCCTGTCCGTCCGTTCCTCCATGCGTTGTCACTCCTCCAATGACGTAATGGGCGCGTACGCGGCGGCAAACTTCTTCGTCACGCCGCTGTCGAACGCGATCTCCGCAATGAGATTGTTCCCGCCGCCAGCCAGGGCGCATACCGTGCCGGGGCCGAACGTCCTGTGCTGCACGCGCTGCCCCTCGGAAAGCGCGACGGCCTGCGGGGCGCGCGCCGGGGCGCGCGGCTGTACGGGCGGCGCACCAAAGCCCGCCGGGCGCGCGGTCGATGCAGGTGCGGCGCCTGCGGAAAACCGGGCGGCCGGCCGCTCCTCCGCCGCCCGCACGGGCCACGCCGCCGTCCGGTCCGGTTCGCGCTCGGGCAGCGCGTCGCCCATCTCGTCGAGAAATGTCGAGGGCATGGCCGTCTCGATGCGGCCGTAGAGCATGCGCTGCCGAGCGCGCGTGAGTACGAGCGTTTCGCGGGCGCGCGTGATGCCCACATAGCACAGCCGCCGCTCCTCCTCGAGCCGGCCGGGATCAAAGCGCGACTGCTGCGAGGGGAACAGCCCCTCCTCCATGCCCGTGAGAAATACGACCGGGAACTCGAGGCCCTTTGCGCTGTGCAGCGTCATGAGCGACACATATCCGCCCTCGCCGTCCAGCTCGTCGGTCGTGGTGAACAGCGCAACCGTTTCGAGAAACGCCCGGAGCGCATCCTGCCCCCCATCCGCAAGATCGGCCTCAAACTCGCGCGCATACCCCACGAATTCCTCCACGATCTGCGCGCGCGCTTCATAATTCTCCCTGCGGTCGTTTCGCAGGTATTCGTCGTATCCGATGCGCTCGAGCAACAGCTCCATCATGTCGGCCAGCGGCATCGTCCCCACGGCGGCATATACCTCCTGCAACAGCGCGCAAAAGGGCGCAAACCGCGCCGCAGTCCGGGCCGGCAGCGCATCGCCGCCCGCCATGGCCGCCGGCAGCAGCGGCAGCCCCATTTCCGCGGCGGCGGCCGCAAGCTGCGATACCGCTCCGTCGCCGATGCCGCGCCGGGGCGTGTTCACCGCGCGCAGGAACGCCACGTCGTCGTTCGGGTTCTGCAGCAGGCGCAGATAGGCGAGGATGTCCTTGACCTCCGCGCGCTGAAAGAACGACGTGCCGCCGTAGACACGATACGGGATGTCATAGCTTTGCAGATACATCTCCAGCACGCGGCTCTGCGCGTGCGTGCGGTACAGCAGCGCAAAATCGCCGAAGCGCCGCCCCTCCTGCCGGACCCCGCGCAGGACGCGGCCGCAGATATACGCCGCCTCGTCGCGCTCGTCGTCCGCTTCAAACAGCTCGATCGGCGCCCCCTCGCCCGCCGCCGTCCAGAGCTTTTTGGGCTTGCGGCCGACATTGTTGGAGATGACCCGGTTGGCCGCTTCGAGGATGCGGCCCGTGGAGCGATAGTTCTGCTCGAGCCGCACCACTTTTGCGCCGGGAAAGTCCTTTTCAAACTCGAGGATGTTGCGGATATCCGCGCCGCGCCAGCCATAGATGCTCTGGTCGTCGTCGCCGACCACGCAGAGATTGCGATGTACGGCCGCGAGCTGCTGTACGATGTGATACTGCGCCAGGTTCGTATCCTGATACTCGTCCACGAGGATGTACCGGAAGCGCGCCTGATACTTGCCGAGCACCTCCGGAAACCGCCGGAACAGCTCGAGTACCTTGAGCAGCAGGTCGTCAAAATCGAGGGCGTTGTTCTGCCGCAGCGCCTTCTCGTAGCGCACGAACGCGTCGATCACCGGCTGCGGCGCGCCCTCCTCGCGCAGCAGGCCGCCCGGGTCGAGCGAATGGCTCTTGGCATCCGAGATGCGCCCGGCGAGCATGCGCGGGGAATAGACCTTGTCGTTGAGCTCCATCTCGCGCACGATGCGCCGCAGCAACGACTGCTGATCCGCCTCGTCATAAATCGTGAACGTGCGCTCATAGCCAAGGCGCTCGATCTCCATGCGCAGGATGCGCGCGCAGCAGGCGTGGAACGTGAGCACCCACATGCGCCCCGCCGCGCTGCCGGTGAGCGTCTCCACGCGCTCGCGCATCTCGCCGGCGGCCTTGTTTGTAAACGTCAGCGCGAGGATCTCCCACGGGGCGACGCCCTTCTCCGCGACGAGGTAGGCGATGCGGTGCGTGAGCACGCGCGTCTTGCCGCTGCCCGCGCCCGCAAGCACCAGCAGCGGGCCCTCCGTCGTGCAAACGGCCTCCGCCTGTTCCGGGTTCAGTCCGGCCAGATCCAGCTTTCCACCAATACCATCCATGCCAGCATTATAGCACATCCCCACCGGCGGTTGACAAGGGCGCGAAAAGATTTCCCGCGCCGCCGCAAAAAAGGCCGCGCAACGGGATCGGGTGTGGCGGCAGACCGGCGGAACCATGGCAAAAACCGAAACTTTTTCTGTTTTGCTTGTCAAGGCGCGCCGGTTCGGGCTATAATAAAAAAAAACGGAGGAACACGTCATTGATTGGAGTCATTTTCGGAGAGAAGGGCACAGGAAAAACGAAACGGCTCTTGCAGCACGCCAATCGCACGGCGGCGGACGCCAAGGGCAGCGTGGTCTTTATCGACGATGACAACCGTTACATGTTCGACCTCAATTCCTTCATCCGTTTCATCAACGCGGCGGATTACGGGATTGAATCGCCCAAAATGCTCTACGGCTTCCTTTGCGGCATCTACGCGCAGGACTTCGATCTCGAATACGTGTACATCGACGGTTTTTTGAACTTTGTGCGCCATGAACTCGCCTCGCTCGAGGGACTGTTTGACGATCTGCGCGCCTTCTCCGAGCGCACGAGCGTCAACATCATCCTGAGCATCAGCGGAAACACCGAATCGCTGCCGCCGTTCATGCGGGACATGGTGCTGCAGATCACCTGAATTCCATAAAAACACATAAAGGACAGACAAAACATGCAATTCCTAAGCACCAGAGGCGGCTCCGCCGTCTCCGCGGCGCAGGCGATCGTGCAGGGCATCTGCCCCTCGGGCGGGCTGTACGTGCCGGCGTCGTTTCCACAGTTGGATGTCGAATCGCTCCTGCAGGACGGCTATGTAGCGGCTGCGGAGAAGGTCATGGCCCCGTATCTGACGGATACGTCCGCCGAAACGCTGCGGGAGATGCTCTCCGCCGCCTACAAAAGTTTTAACGACCCGGCCGTCGTTCCCGTGCGTCCGCTTGGCTCGTGCGAAAGCGTTCTTGAGCTCTGGCACGGGCCCACCATGGCCTTCAAGGACGTGGCGCTGCAGATGCTGCCGTACCTGATGCGCAACGCCCTGTCCGTCACCGGGGAGGACCGGCAGATCTATATCCTCGTGGCCACCTCGGGCGACACGGGCAAGGCGGCGCTGGCCGGCTTTTGCAATGTGGCCGGCACGCGCGTGCTCGTCTTCTATCCGGAGGGCGGCGTTTCGCGCGCCCAGCGGTTGCAGATGGTCACGCAGGAGGGCGACAACGTGGACGTGTGCGCCGTGCGCGGCAACTTTGACGACGCGCAGACGGGGGTCAAGCGCATCTTCGCCTCCCCGGAGGCGCGCGCGGAGCTGGATGCACTGGGCTACCGGCTCTCGAGCGCCAACTCCATCAATTTCGGCCGCCTGCTGCCGCAGATCGTGTATTACTTCACCGCCTATGCCGCGCTCCGGCGCGACGGCCGCGTCGCCCCGGGCGAAAAAATCAATTTCTGCGTGCCCACCGGCAACTTCGGCGACATCCTCGCCGGATACTATGCTAAGCGCATGGGCCTGCCGGTGCGCCGCCTCATCTGCGCGTCGAACCGCAACAACGTGCTGGCCGACTTTTTCGCCACCGGCGTCTACAACGACCGCCGTCCGTTTTATCGCAGCATGAGCTGCTCGATCGATATCCTGATCTCAAGCAACCTCGAACGGCTCCTGTTCGAGCTGGCGGGGCGCGATTCGGAGCGCGTGCGCGCCTGGATGCACTCGCTTGCCGAGACCGGCGCCTATGCGATCGACGCGGCGCAGCGCGACGCGCTGTCGGACGTGTTCACCGCCGACTGGTGCGACGAGGAGGACACGCTCGCCACGATCCGCCGCGTGTTCGAACGCGACGGCTATCTGATGGACCCGCACACCGCCGTGGCGCAGACCGTCTACGAACGCTACGCCGCCCGAACGGGCGACGGGACGCAGACCGTGCTGCTGTCCACCGCCAACCCGTACAAGTTCGCCACCGCCGTCCTGTCCGCGTTTGAAACGCCCGGCAAAGACGATTTTGAAAACGCCGACCGGCTGCTCGCGCTGACCGGCGCGCCCGTGCCGAAGGGCCTCACCGAGCTGCTCGGCAGGCCGGAACGCCATCTCGACGTGTGCGACCTGGCCGACATGCAGCAGCGCGTGATTGCGCCCGTCCGCTGAAAGGGGCTGCCGATGGAGAGCCCGCGCAGGGGCCGCGGCGCCCTGATCGCCGCGCTTGTACTCGTCGTGGCGCTGCTCTCGTCCAGCGTGACGGCGCTGCTGTGCACCGTGTTGCCCGGCGACGCGCTCCGGCCGCTTGCGCAAATGGCCGATACCATCGAGCGCGCTTACTACTACTACGACCAGAACGTCGGCAGCGAGGACGCGCTCGTCGACGCGGCGCTGCGCGGCATGGTCGCCTCCATTGGGGACGATTACGCGCAGTACTACACCGCCGAGCAGTACGCCTCCTATACGGAATCCATCTCCGGCGAATACAGCGGCATCGGCGTGGTCGTCGCCGCACCGGACGGCGAGGGCAGCGCCATCCAGCGCGTCTACGACGGCAGCCCCATGGCGCTGGCCGGCGCGCAGGCGGGCGACCTGATCCTGTCGGTCAACGGTACGGCGGTGGCCAACCTGTCGCTCGAGGACATGCTCGCCCTGTTCCACACCGACGGCTCGGCCGACACGCTCGCGTTGCGGCGCGACGGCGCGGACTTCACCGTCACCGTGACGGCGGCCGTCGTCAACGTCCCCTACACCTCGTACGAACTGCTTTCCGACGGCGTGGGCTATCTGCGCATCTTCGGCTTTAACGGCCATGTCGTGCAGGAGACGGGCGACGCGCTCGCGGCGCTCGTCTCCGCCGGCGCCACGTCGCTCGTCCTCGACCTGCGCGACAATCCCGGCGGCGGCCTGAACGAGGTGCTGGACGTGGCGGATCTGTTCCTCAAAAAGGGCGACCTGATCGTGAGCATCAAGTCGCGCACCGAGCAGACGGCGGCCTATTATGCCGAGGATGACGAGGCGTACGCGCTTCCGCTTGTCGTGCTGGTCAACGGCAACTCCGCCTCCGCCTCCGAGCTGCTTTCCGGGGCGTTGCAGGATCACGGCGTCGCCACCATCCTGGGCACGCAGACGTTCGGCAAGGGCATCGTGCAGTCCTACTTCCGCCTTTCCGCCAACGGCGGCTATGTCAAGCTGACCACCGACGCCTATTTCACGCCGAACGACGTATGTATCCACGGCGTGGGCATTACGCCGGATCTGGTGGTCGAGCTGCCGGAGGCGTACCGGGACCTCGCGCTCGACAGCCTGCCGCGCGAGCAGGATACCCAGCTCGCCGCCGCCATCGCCTATCTCACGGAAGGAGCGTAAGCCATATGACGGCGACGACCGAATCCCTTATCCACGATATCGCGCTCGCCCCCGCCGGCGAGGATAAGATCGAATGGGCATGGCGCAACATGCCGCTGCTGCGGCGCATCCGGGAGCGCTTTTCCGCGGAAAAGCCGTTCGCCGGGCTGAAGATTGCGCTCTCCATCCATCTCGAGGCCAAGACCGCCTGCCTGTGCCGCACGCTTGCGGCGGGCGGGGCGGAGATGTACGTAACCGGCAGCAACCCGCTCTCCACGCAGGACGACGTAGCGGCGGCGCTTGCGGCGGGCGGGCTTTGCGTGTCCGCGCGCTACGGCGCTTCACCGGCGGATTATGCGGCCGACATCCGGCGCACCGTCGCCTGTGCGCCGGACATCGTCATCGACGACGGCGGCGACCTGTTGCAGGCGCTGCTCGCCGGCGACGCCGCGCTGTGTGCGCACACGATCGGCGGCTGCGAGGAGACGACCACCGGCGTGCTCCGCCTGCGCGCGCTCGAGCGGGAGGGACGGCTGCCCTTCCCGATGATCGCCGTCAACGACGCGGACTGCAAGCACCTGTTCGATAACCGCTACGGCACGGGGCAATCCGTGTTCGACGGCATCGACCGCACCACCAACCTGATCGTTGCGGGCAAGCGCGTGGTCGTCGCCGGCTACGGCTGGTGCGGCAAGGGCGTCGCCATGCGCGCGCGCGGGCTCGGCGCGCAGGTAATCGTCACGGAGGTGGACCCGGTGCGCGCCATCGAAGCCGTGATGGACGGATTTTCCGTCATGCCAATGGCCGAGGCGGCGGCGCTGGGCGACCTGTTCGTCACCGTCACCGGCAACTGCGGCGTGATCGGCGAGGACGCCTTCGCCCGCATGAAGGACGGCGCCGTGCTGTGCAACGCCGGTCATTTCGACGTGGAGGTGGACGTGCGCGCACTGGAGCGCCTTGCGTGCCAGCGGCGGCGGATGAAGCCCAACATCGAAGGATTCCGCATGGCCGACGGCCGCTGGCTGTATCTGCTGGCCGAAGGCCGGCTGGTCAACCTCGCCGCGGGCGACGGGCACCCGGTCGAGATCATGGACATGAGCTTTGCCATCCAGGCGTTGTCGGCGCGGCATCTGGCGCTCCACGGCCGTTCGCTGCCGCCGCGTCTTGTGGCCGTGCCGCGCGAGATCGATCTGGAGGTGGCGCGCCTCAAGCTCCTTTCGCTCGGCGTGACCATCGATGCGCTGACCGACGCGCAACGCGCCTATCTCGAGGGCGGGGCATAGAAACCGTCCCCCGGCCCGCGGGCCAAAGGAAACGGGCAAATGTTTCAAATTGATGGTTTACAATTTGCTGCGAAACTGATAATATAATCGTTGGCTATCATGGGTTTTCCCGCCCGAAGGGGATCCATTTATATGCGCATCAACCATATGCAGGGGGTACCGGAATGAAAGAATACACCGCAAAAGACATCCGCAACATCGGCGTTTTCGGCCACGGCGGCGAGGGCAAGACCACGCTTACGGAAGCCATGCTGTTCAACGCCGGGCTGCTCGAGCGCCTGGGCAAGGTCGAGAACGGCACGACGACCACCGACTTTGACCCGGAGGAGATCAAACGCACCATCTCCATCAACGCCGCGCTCGCGCCGCTCGAGTGGAAGGGCTGCAAGGTGAACGTCATCGATGCGCCGGGCTTTTTCGACTTTTACGGCGAGGTGACGGCGGCAATGGAACTGGCCGACAGCGCGCTGATCGTCGTCGGTGCGGTGTCCGGCCCCGTCGTGGGCGCGGAGAAGGCGATGGCGATGTGCCAGAAGCAGGGCAAGGCCCGCATGATGGTCATCAACCAGCTCGACCGCGAGAACGCCAGCTTTGAAAAGGTCATGGCCGCTGTGAACGAAAAATTCGGCCCCTCCGTGGTACCCATCCAACTGCCGATCATCGAGGGCGGCGCCTTCAAGGGCTATGTCGATATCGTGCATATGATCGGCCGCCTGTTCGACGGCAAGGGCGAAAAGGAGACCGAGATCCCCGCCGGCCTCGCGGCGGAGGCGCAGGAGCTGTTTGAAAAGCTGACCGAGGCCGCCGCCGAGAGCGACGAGGAGCTGATGGAAAAATATTTTGAGGACGGCGAGCTCTCCCGCGAGGACATCCTCAAGGGCCTGTCCGTCGGCGTGCGCGAGGGCATCGTCACGCCCGTGTGCTGCGTGTCCGCCGCGCTCAACATCGGCGTGTCCACGCTGCTGGACAACCTGGTGCACTATCTGCCGGCAGCCGATCAGGTCAAGCCCAAGAAGGCCGTCGACGTCCGGAGCGGCGCCGAGGTCGAGATCCGGCAGGACGGCCCGTTCGCCGCGCAGGTGCTCAAGACGGTCATCGACCAGTTCGGCAAGTATTCCATCGTCAAGGTTTACGCCGGCTCGCTCGACGCGAACCTTGCGCCCTACAACAGCAACGCCGAAAAGCAGGAAAAGCCCGGCGCGCCGTACCTGATGCGCGGCAAGAAAACCATCGCGCTCGACCGGCTGCATGCGGGCGATATCGGCGCGCTGGCCAAGCTGCAGTTCACCGCCACCGGCGACACGCTCTGCGACGCGGCCAACCCGGTGCGCTTCCCCGCCATCGAGTTCCCGGCCCCGTGCATCAGCCTTGCCGTCACCGCCAAAAAGCAGGGCGAGGACGATAAGGTCATCTCCGGCCTCAACCGCATCCGCGAGGAGGACCCGACCATCGGCATCGAAAAGAACGCCGAGACGGGCGACGTGCTCATCCAGGGCCTCGGCGAAATGCACATCGACGTGGTGTGCAGCAAGCTCAAGAACAAGTCCAACGTGGAGGCCGTGCTCTCCGATCCGCGCATCCCCTACCGCGAGACCATCCATTCAAGCGCCGAAGCCGAGGGCAAGCACAAGAAACAATCCGGCGGCAGCGGCCAGTTCGGCGTGGTGCAGATGCGCTTTGAGCCGACGCCCGACGGGAGCGATTTCGAGTTCGTCAACGCCATCGTGGGCGGCGTGGTGCCCAAGGAGTACATCCCCGCGGTCGAAAAGGGCCTGCGCGAGGCGATGCTGCACGGCGTGCTGGCCGGCTATCCGATGGTCGGCATCAAGGCCACGCTCTACGACGGCAAATACCACCCGGTGGACTCCAAGGAGGTCGCGTTCAAATCGGCCGCCCGCCTGTCCTACAAGGCCGCCTGCGCCAAGGCTTCGCCGGCGCTGATCGAGCCGATCTATCGCTATGACATCCTCGTCCCGTCCGACTACGTGGGCGATATCATCGGCGACCTGAACCGCCGCCGCGGCCGCATGCTGGGCATGAACCCGGTGGACGGCGGCATGACGGAGGTCGTGGCGGAAGCGCCGCTGTCCGAGATGTTCAAGTATGCGACCGACCTGCGCTCCATGACGCAGGCGCGCGGTTCCTTCAAGTCCGAGTTTGTGCGCTACGAGGATGTGCCGGGCAATCTGGCGCAGAAGATCATCGAGCAGGCCAAGCGCGAAGAGGAAGAGGACGAATAATCCCTTTGCGACAAAGCCGGGGGCGGCATCGCCCCCGGCTTTTCTGTTGTTGCAATCCATACCGCCGGGCGCCACGCCGGCAGGCGGCAAGGGGCCGCGAGCGCTCCGCGCCCGCAGGCGGCCGCAGCTCCAACCGGCTCGAACGGCAGGCGCTCTCAGTCGCAATAGCGGAACGTGACGTTCCCGAACGATACGTCTCCCCGGACGGCAAGGGTATACGGCGCCTCCGCGTCCGGCGCACCCTTGACAGTACTCGAACCGAACGAACGGTCGAGATCCGGCTGAAGGCGCACGTTGCGCGACAGCAGCACGACGGCAGAGCCGAACGAAACGTCAACCTTCAGCTTTGCACCGGGAGCGAATCGCTCGCATTCGGTCAAATCCAGCGTTGCCTCGCCGAAGGAAACGTCCATGTCCCCGCCGATAAAATCCCTGTTGCCCGAAGCCTCGTGCCTGACATCCGAAAACGCGCACGTCATGCGGACAAACCCGTCCTCCTCGGTGTACGCATCCACCGGCCTGCGCTTGTCGGCGTCCCCGCAGGAAAAGCTGAAACGGTTTCTTCTGAACAACCGGGGAAAGGTCTGGTCGAGCAGGACCGACAGGCCGACCACCACGAGCGCGGCCGGCCAGATGACGTTCCAGCTCAACGCATAGGTGACCGCGCCGAGGTTGAACAGGAGGTAATAGAGCCCCAGCAGCGCCAACGCGAGGTTGAAGAGGGAGAACCGCTTGCAAATCCACGCGATGCTCATCCCGAGCAGCGCGGCCGGCCAGACGATCCCCCAGAACGTGGGCTTGCCCGCCAGCGGCCAGAGTCCCAGCCGGTCGAGCAGCAGCGCCATGCCCACGAGCGCAAGCAGCAGGCCCCAGAACACGCCGCCGCGCAGGCCGCCGTCCCATTTCCAGTTCCAGTTGATCGAGTGCTTGCCCTCCTCGTCCTCCGCCCGGCGCCCCTTATCGGTATCCACGACCACCACTCGCGGCTCCACCGGGCGCACGCCCAGCAGCTCGTCCGTGCTGACGCCCAGTATCCGGGAAATCTTCGGCAGCAGCGAGATATCCGGGCAGGACACGTCGTTTTCCCACTTGCTGACGGCCTGCGCGGTCACGCCCAGCTGCTCGGCCAGCTGTTCCTGTGTCAATCCCGCCTGCTTGCGCAGCGCGGCGATGCGCTTGCCCATCGTTGCGGTCTCTTCCATATTCCCAAGCCTCCTCGTTTTCTGGCAAAAGCATACCATATGCCGGCGATTTTGAACAGCGCCGGTTCGTCAAGTTTGCGAATTTTGCTCAACCGGCGGTTAAACGCAAATCAACCGCCGGTTTCCTTTACAGCGCAACCGCATTGCGGTATAATATACAAGGAAAATTATACGGTCGTCGCGCTGCGACGCGGACAAGCCGCGGCCGCACGGCGCAAAAGGAAGGAACGAACCCATGGCCCTGAGAACCATCCGCACCAACGACGATCCCTGCCTGACAAAGGCGTGCCGCCCGGTCGAGCGCTTTGACGCGCGGCTGAAGGAACTGCTCGACGATATGTTTGAAACCATGTACCATGCCGACGGGGTGGGGCTGGCTGCGCCGCAGATCGGCGTGCTGCGCCGCGCCGTGGTGATCGACGTTGGCGAAGGGCCGGTGGAGCTCATCAACCCGCGCATCACGCACAGCGAGGGCCTGCAGGGCGACATCGAGGGCTGTCTCTCGTTTCCCGGGCAATCCGGGTATGTGGAGCGCGCCAACCGCGTGACCGTAGAGGGATACGACCGGTACGGCACGCTGCGCGTCTATGAAACGGAGGGCCTGTTCGCCCGCGCGGTGCAGCACGAGTTGGATCATCTGGATGGGTTGACGTTCCTGCGACTCAGGAAGGAACCGCCGGAGGGATTCAACGGTCGCATTGCCGCCGGCGAATGACAGGTATCCGCCCGGGGTTGCGGGCGGCCTGGCGCCGCACAAAAGCGGCGGGTAAGCCCCTTTGCCGGGCGGCAGGCCTCCGGCCGGATGTTTCCCGGTTCGGGAAGCTCCCGCCCGCAGGGTGATTGGCGCAGACCGGATCGCAAAGCGGCATGGCGCGACGTGTAAAACCGGCGGCCGGTGCGGCCGCCCATGCAACGGCGTCCGGAACCGGATCCCGCGCAACCCCGTCCCTGCGTTCCCGCCATACGGGATGCGCCATGCGGTGGACGGCGGCAAAGCGCCGGGGCCTGCAGCGCCCGCAGGGAAACGGGTTTGTCCGGCGAGCGGGAACGCGCCCGCATCGGGTACGGCGGCAAGGGAGAGGCCGGCAGGCGGCACGAACGGCCGGACGGCGTTAAGCCCCGACCATGCCGGAAGGGTTTTGCGGCCGACAGGGCCGTGCCATGCGGGGGACGTCCGATACCAGATTCCGCGCGGCCCCCGTCCCTGCGTTCCCGCCATACGGGATGCGCAACAGCCCGGACTTTTGCGCGCACACGGATGCAAGGGGCGGCGCAAGCCGTGGGAGGCGACGGCCGGCGAAGGATGTGCAGTCCGGGCGCAACGGGCGGCGAAGCAGGAGCACCCGCGGCCGGCGGCAGAGGGACGGTCGCCGCGGAAAGCGTTTGGCGCGTCCGCCCGCCGGAGCGGAACCGCATGGTCGTCCGGCTGGAACGGGCGGACGTTCGGTGCGGGCCGCCTCCGCCGGAAGCGCCAGCATGGACGGCCGGGCGGCCGGTAGGGGGTACGCGGTCCGGGACGACGGCGGCAAAGGACGGCGGCATGGCCGGCAGGCGGCACGAACGACCGCCGCGGAAAGCGCAGGGGCGCCGCACGGCAAAAGCATGGATGCGCGCCCTTTGCGGCAACAGGAGGAAAGACCATGAGGATTGCGTTTTTGGGTACGCCGGCGTTCGCCGTCCCGTCGTTGCAGGCGCTTATCGATGCGGGGCATGTGCTCTGCGCCTTTTCACAGCCGGACCGGCCGGCGGGCCGGCACGGCACGGTCGCGCCCACGCCGGTGAAGGCGCTCGCCCAGGCGCACGGCATCCCGGTCTATCAGTTTGAGCGCATCCGCAGCGCGGAGGGCGTCGCGGCTTTGCGGGCGTTTGGGCCGGATCTCATGGTCACGGCGGCGTTTGGCCAGCTCCTTTCACAGGAAAACCTGGACGTGCCGCCGCTCGGCTGCATCAACGTCCACGGCTCGTTGCTGCCCAAATACCGCGGAGCGGCGCCCATCCAGTGGGCGATTATCGAGGGGGAGCGGACGACCGGCGTGACGACCATGATGACCGATATCGGTATGGATACGGGTGATATTCTGCTTGCCGAAGAAACGCCCATCGGCCCGGAAGAAACGGCGGGCGAGCTGTACGAGAGGTTGTCGCTGATCGGCGCGCGCGTACTGCTGCGCACGCTGGAGGCCCTGGAAAACGGCACGCTCTTGCGGATTCCACAGGACGAGGCGCTTGCCACCCGCTGCCGCATGTTGAAAAAGGAACACGGCAAACTGGATTTTTCCGAGCCGGTGCAGCGCGTGCATGACCGAGTGCGCGGCGTAAACCCGTGGCCCGGCGCCTACGCCACGCTGGACGACGGCAGCGTGCTGAAGATCTGGAAAACGCGCCCTGCGGCAGCCGGCGGCGCCGCGCTGCCCCCCGGCGCGTGCGTGGGCGGCGCAAAGGAGGGCCTGTTCGTCCAGTGCGCGGACGGCCTGATTGAGCTGATCGAGGTGCAGGCGGCGGGCGGCAAGCGGCTCGACGGCCGCGCTTTCCTGCGCGGCAGGCCCATCGTGGGCCGGACGCTGTCGTGAACGTCCGGCGTCTGGCGCTCGCGGTGTTGTGCGACGTCACCGACGGCGGCGCCTATGCCAACCTCCGGCTGAAACAGGCGCAGGCCGGGCTGGATGAAACGGACGCGCGGTTTCTGTCCGCGCTCTTGTACGCCACGCTCGACCACCTGCTCTACCTTGACCATATCCTCGCCGCCTACGCGCCGCAGCGCCAGAAGAAGGCCGTGCGCGCCATCCTGCGGCTGGGCGCGTGCGAGCTGCTGTTTCTGCGCACGCCGCCGCATGCGGCGGTATCGGAGTACGTCTCGTTGTGCCGCTCGCTCGGCAAGGGCGCCGTCGCCGGGTTCGTCAACGCCGTGTTGCGCCGCATCGACCGTGAGCGCGACGCGCTGCCTCCCTTGCCGGAGGCGGCGGACGAGCGCCTGTCCGTCCGGTACAGCTATCCGCTCTGGCTTGCGCGCATGTGGATGCACGAGCGGGGCGCACAGGAGGCGAAACGCCTGATGGCCTGCCCGCCGCTGCCGCAATGCGTGCGGCCGCAGTATCCGGAAACCGTGGCCGGTCTGCTCGCCGCGCTGCCCTGTCCCGCCGAGCGCGGCCGCATGGACCCGAACTGCCTGCGCCTGGGGCGCGGCCTCGACGTGACGGCCTGCGCGCCGTTCCTGTCCGGCCGGATGGCCGTGCAGGGCGAGGGGGCGATGCTGGCATGCCGGGCGCTCGGCGATTGCCGCGGGCTGCGTGTGCTCGACGCGTGCGCCGCCCCGGGCGGCAAGAGCGCGTATATCGCCTCGTTGGCGGAAAACGACGTGGCGCTCACCTGCTTCGAGCTGCATGAGCACCGTGCGGCGCTGCTTGCGCGCACGCTCGACCGTCTGCATGTCGCCGCCCGCATTGAGCGGCGTGACGCAGCGGCTTTTGACCCCTCGTTTTCGGATGCATTCGACGCGGTGCTCGTGGATGCGCCGTGCTCCGGCCTCGGGCTGCTCACCGGCAAGCCCGACCTGCGCTACGGCAAAACGGCGGCGGATATCGACGCGCTCGCGGCGCTGCAGTCCGCCATCCTCGACACATGCGCGCGCTACGTCCGCCCCGGCGGCCTGCTCGTGTATGCAACCTGCACGATCAGCGCGCGTGAAAACGAGGCGCAGGTCGCGGCCTTCTTGGCACGGCGGGCAGATTTTATCCCGGACCGGCTGCCGTTCGCGGACGGGGCATCGTTGCAGCTGCTGCCCCATGTGCACGGCACCGAGGGATTCTACATGGCGAGGATGCGAAGATGTACCTGACGGAGCAATCGTTCGACGAAATTGGCGCGCTGCTGGACGAATTGGGCCAGCCACACTACCGGGCGCGCCAGGTCTATGCCTGGCTGACGCGCGGCGTGCGCCCGTCGGACATGACCGATCTGCCCAAAGCGCTGCGGGAGCGGCTGCAGGCGCTGCCGTTCGGCGCCGTGGAGATCGACCGCAAGCGCATCTCCGCGCGCGACGGCACGGTCAAATACCTCTTTGCGCTTGAGGACGGGAACCTGATCGAGGGCGTGCTCATGCGCTACAAGTACGGCAACACCGCCTGTCTTTCCACGCAGGTGGGCTGCCGGATGGGCTGCGCGTTCTGCGCTTCCACGCTCGAGGGCTGCGTACGCAGCCTGCACGCGGGCGAAATGCTCGGCCAGATCGCCGCCATCGAACGCGACGAACCGGCGCCGGAGGGCAGGCGCACGGTGACGAACGTGGTGCTCATGGGCAGTGGAGAGCCGATGGACAACCTCGACAACGTCCTGCGCTTTTTGCGGCTTGTCACGAGTCCGGACGGCAGGAACATCAGCCCGCGCAACATCTCGGTCTCGACATGCGGGCTTTTGCCGGAGCTGGAACGGTTTACGGAGGAGGCGCCGCATGTGACGCTGTCGGTTTCGCTGCACGCGCACGACGACGAGACGCGCAGCCGCATCATGCCCGTCAACCGCGTCTATCCCATCGCGGACCTGCTGCGTGCGGCCAAACGATACGCAGAGACGACGGGGCGGCGGGTCGTGTTTGAATATGCGCTCATCCGTGGGCTCAACGCCGCCGAATCGGACGCCGTGGCGCTCGCGCGGCGGCTGCGCGGCATCAACTGCCATGTGAACCTGATCCCGCTCAACCCCGTGCCCGAGCGCAATCTGGCGGGGGCGACGCGGCAGGAGGCGGCGGCATTTTTGAACTGGCTGACGCGCGAGGGCGTCTCCGCAACCGTGCGGCGCGAAATGGGCGCGGACATCGAGGGCGCCTGCGGCCAGTTGCGACGGAGGGTACTGCATGAAATACGCGATTAGATCCCATATCGGGCGGCGCGCCCACAACGAGGACCGGGCCTGCGTGCCAAAGCAGGCGGAGGGGATGCAGTTCGTCGCCGTATCGGATGGCATGGGCGGCCACGCCGCCGGCGAAACGGCGAGCACCATGACGGTGAACGGCATGCTCGAAGAACTGCGCCACAGCTTTGCAGAAGATCCGCTCGCCGCGCTGCAGCGGGCCATCGCGCACGTGAATCTCGACGTGTACCGCGCCGCGCAGGACGATCCCGCCCTGCACGGCATGGGCGCAACGCTCGTTTGCGCGCTGCTCAGCGGCAGCCGCTTCCTCGTCGCCAACGTGGGCGACAGCCGCCTGTATCATTTCGACGGCGATACGCTCACGCAGGTCACGACCGATCATTCGCTCGTGGAGATGCTCGTGCGCTCCGGCAAGATCACGCGCGAGCAGGCGCGCGCCCACCCGCGGCGCAACATCATCACGCGCGCCATCGGCATCGGCCTGCGCGTGGAGGCCGACCTGTTCGACCGCTCGTGGAAGCGGGGCGATATCCTGCTGCTGTGTTCGGACGGGCTGATCGGCTGCCTGGAGGACGCGCGCCTTGCCGAGATCCTGCGCTCCGGCGGCACGCTCGACGAGATGGCCGACCGGCTCGTACAGGAGGCGCTCGACAGCGGCGAGAGCGACAACATCACCGTCGTGCTCGCCCGCTGTGAAGGAGGTGCCTGCGCATGAACATCGGCACCATTCTGAACCACCGGTACCGCATCGTGGAGGCCATCGGCGCAGGCGGCATGGCGCTGGTATACCGCGCGGTCCACATCACCACCCACCGGCAGGTCGCCGTCAAGGTGCTGCGGCAGGAATACCGCGACAATCCGGAGTTTTTGCGCCGCTTTGAACGCGAGGCGCGCGCCGTGCTGCACCTGTCGCACGACAACATCGTGCGCGCCTACGGCGTGGGCCAGTATGAGGGCGTCCCGTACATCGTGATGGAATACGTCGCCGGCCGCACGCTCAAACAGCTCATCCAGGAGAACGGGCCCATGCCGACCCGCACGGCCATCCATATCGCCTGCCAGGTGCTCGAGGCGCTCTCCGCGGCGCACGCCATTGGCATCATCCACCGCGACGTCAAGCCGCAAAACGTCATCGTCACGCGCGACGGTCGCGCCAAGCTGACGGACTTCGGCATCGCGCGCGAGGCGGAGGCGAGCACCGTCACGTTTGCAGGGGATACGGTGCTGGGCTCGGTCCACTACCTCTCGCCGGAACAGGCGACCGGCACGCCCGTCACCGCGGCGAGCGACATCTATTCCGTCGGCGTGATGCTCTATGAGATGCTTACCGGTACGGTGCCCTTTGTGGGCGAAACGTCCGTGGCCATCGCGCTCAAGCACATCAACGACACGCCGGTGGAGCCGGTGCAGGTCAACCCGCACATCCAACCGGCGCTCAACAGCATCGTGCTGCGCGCCATGCGCAAAGACCCGGCCGACCGCTATCCTTCGGCCAAGGCCATGCGCAACGATCTGCTTCACGCGCAGTACGACCCCGCCGGCTCGTTCTTCCACGCGCAGGCGTCCGGTTCGGACGGCGAGCACCCGGCAGCGGTCCCCGCCGGCAAGTGGCATGGCGCGTTCAAGATCGCGCTGGTGGTCGCGCTGTGCATCTGCGTGCTGCTCGGCACGTTTTTCGGCACGCGCAGCCTGCGCAGCGGCACGGTCTCCGCTACGCTGCCCATCCCCTCGCTGCAGGGCAAGCCCGTGGCCGAGGCAACGCAGCGGGCGGAGGACTACGGCTTCACGCTCGTTATCGCCGATTATGCGCCGAGCGAAACCGTGCCGTACGGGAACGTGCTCACCCAGACCCCTGAAGCGGGCGTCACGGCCCGCGCCGGCGAGCAGATCTCCGTTGTCGTGAGCCTTGGGCCGGAGACGCCTGCCGTGCCGAAACTGATCGGCGAGACATATGAGGACGCGCTGGCGCTGCTCAAGGAAGCAGGGCTTGACATTGGCGGCGTCTCCTACCGGGTGTCCGACGTGGCCATCGGCTATGTCTGCGAACAATACCCCGCGTCGGGGACGGCGGCTGAACCGGGGCAGCGGGTTGACATCATCATCAGCGCCACCTCCGCCGTGCTGACGTCCATGCCGGCGCTTACCGGCCTGCCGCTTGCCGATGCGCTGTCGCTGCTCGACGGGGACGGGTTTACGCGTATCCTGCTGCGCTATGACGGGGCTTCGGAGAGCGAATCGGGGCTCGTCGCCGCGCAGTCGCCCGCCGCGCTCGATTCCGTACAGCGCGGCATGACCGTGCTGCTCACCGTGGCGGGAAGCCCTGCCGGGGAGCGGCCGTACAGCGCGGACATCGCCTACAACCTGAACATTGAGAACAACGGCACGGACGTCATGGTAACCATTGCCGAGGCGGTCAACGGCGTGCTCATCGAACGAATCCTGTACGAGACGACGCTCGAAAAGGGCTCGGTCATCCCCGTTTCGTTCACCGCGTGCGCCGCTTCCGAAGGATTGCACGAGGTCATCCTCTACATCGACGGGCAGGAGCGGCGGCGGCAGGACGTCAGCTTCCGCGCAGCGGCGCAATGACGGCGCGGGGGAGGATCATCAGGGGCGTCGGCGGCTTCTACTACGTGCAGGGGCCGGATGGCGGCGTAACCGAATGCCGTGCGCGCGGCCGTTTTCGCCGGGGGATCGGCGCGCCGCTCGTGGGGGATTCCGTCACCGTACAGCCGCAGCGCGAGGGGTATGCCCGCATCGAAGAGATCCTGCCGCGCAAAAACGTGCTCGTGCGGCCGCAGGCGGCAAATATCGATCGGCTGATCGTGGTGCTGTCCGCCTCCGCACCGCAGCCGGACTGGCTGCTCGCCGACAAGCTGCTCATCCAGGCCGCGCTGCTGCAGATCGAGCCGCTGCTGGTGCTCAACAAATGCGACGAGGCGCACGCAGAGATCCGGGCCGCGTTCCTGGCGGACTATGCCGCCTTTGACGCGCTTTGCGTTTCCGCAAAGACCGGCCAGGGGCTTGACGAGCTGCGCAAACGGCTCAACACGGGCGTTTCCTGCTTTGCCGGGCAGTCCGCCGTGGGCAAGTCGTCGCTGCTCAACGCGCTCATCCCCGGCCTCTCGCTCGAAACGGGCGATCTGTCGGACCGGACCGAGCGGGGCCGCCATACGACGCGGCACGCCGAGCTGCTGCCCTTTGGCGCCGGCGCGGTGCTGGACACGCCCGGCTTCTCGCTCTACGAACCGGAGGATGTCGAGCAGGCGGCGCTCGACGCCTGTTATCCGGAGTTTGCCGACCTGCCGTCGCGCTGCCGCTTCGCCGGGTGCATGCACGTGTCGGAGCCGGATTGCGCGGTCAAGGCGATGATCGCTGCCGGCGGCATGAGCGAGGCGCGCTACGCCCGTTATGTACAGCTTGCCAAAGAATTTGAACAAAGGAGAAAACACCGCTATGATTAAAATCGCTCCCTCCATCCTCTCAGCCGATTTTGCACGGATGGGCGACGCCGTGGAGCGTCTCTCGGACTGGGGCGCGGATTGGGTCCATTTCGACGTGATGGACGGCCACTTCGTACCCAACCTGACGTTTGGGCCGATGATGTGCGCCGCCGTGCGGCCCCTGACCCGCCTGCCGCTCGACGTACACCTGATGGTGGAGCGCCCGGCCGACTATGTGACCCCGTTCCACGAGGCGGGCGCCGACTGCCTGACGTTCCATGTGGAGGCCGACGCGCATGCGCACCGCACGCTCCAGTCGATCCGCGCGCTCGGGATGCGCGCGGGCGTCGTGCTCAATCCGGCGACGCCCGTGTGCATGGCGGAGCCGGTGCTGCCGCTGTGCGATCTCGTGCTGCTGATGAGCGTCAACCCGGGCTTTGGCGGACAGGCGTTTATCCCCGAAGTGCTCGACAAGATCCGTGCGCTGCGCGCCATGATCGACGCGCGCGGCCTCGCCACCGAGATCGAGGTGGACGGCGGCGTAAACCCTGACACTGCGCGACAGTGCGCCGCCGCCGGCGCGACCATCCTCGTGGCGGGCAGCAGCGTATTCCGGGCGGAGGACCCCGCCGCCATGATCCGCGCGCTGCGCGGCGCGCAGCTTTAGCGCGCCTGCGGCATCGCCCTTCTCCTTCCGCACTGTCGGCCGGGTTCCCGGGGCTTGTTCGCGGGGGTCAGATGGTAAGCAGATTGTAAAAAATTGCGGCAACGGTTGCGATGGGCGGCGGCCATCGTGTATACTACATTATGTTGAATTCCGTATTATTGGGATGAGGAAACGTATGGACGAGATGTTTCGGGATCTTTCGCGCACAACGCGCACTGATTCCCCGCGCAGGAGCGGCACGGGGAATTCATCGCGTGCGGATCATTCCGGCTATCTGCGCGACCTTTCGCAGGGCGCGTCCGCCGCGCCCGTTGCCGGCGGCGCCTCCCGCCAATCCGGCGCCGCGCGCAGCCGCGCGTCAAAGCCCGTCTCCGCCCCGTCTTCCGACGGTCTGGACATGATGAGCGGCGGCCGCGGCCTGGCCTATTCCACGGGCAGCCGTTCTTCCGCGGGCCGTTCCTCCGCGAGCCGTTCTTCCGCAGGCCGTTCCACGACGGGCCGTTCGTCCGGCGGCCGTTCCTCCGTCCCGCCCTCCTCGGGCGGCGGAAGGGCTTCTTCCGGCGGTTCCGACCGACGGCGCCGGCAACAGCAGAAGCGTCAGCGGGCCATCCTGTCCGGCATGGCGCTGTTGCTGCTGCTGCTCGCGGCCGCCATTTTCGTGATCGTTCGCAGCTGCGCGGCGGCGACCGGTCCGGTCGATCCCTCCCAGATCGACACCACGACCGCCACCTATGCCGAAGAAGTCTATATCAACGGCATCCCCGTCACCGACATGCTGCTGGCCGATGCGCGCAACGTCATCATGCCCGGCATCGAGGAAACAGTCTCCCGCATCGCCATCTCCCTTACGGGCGAAATGGGCGGCGTCACCTTCCATGAATCCATCACCGGCGCCGATATGGGCATCACGACGGACATCGAGCAGGTTCTGCTCGACGCGCTCGCCGGCGGGAAAAACAAATCGTATCAGACCTCGCTGGAGATCGACTATGAGGCGCTCGACCGCCGCATCGCCGAAATCAACAATACGCTCTCCTTTGGTCCCACCGACGCCACGGTGACGCTGAATCCCGTGGAAAACGGCGAACCGGAGCTGATCTACACCGAGGAGCGGGCGGGCATGGGCATCGATGTGCCGGCCACGGAGCTGCTCGTGCGCGAAGCGCTCGACGCCGGCAACTACCAGGCCAATTTGGAGCCGCCGCTCACGCAGCAGGAGCCGAGCGTCACGGTTGCCGAGCTCAAGCAGCAGCTCTCGCTGATCTCCTCCTTTACGACCGAATACCGCAACACCGGCCTCTCCGACTGGACGGAGGAAAAACGGCAGATCACCCTCAACCGCGCCTACAATGTCGAAAAGGCCGCCGGTCTGGTCAACGGTTCGGTCGTACAGCCCGGGCAGGTTTGGAGCTATAACGACACGGTGGGCGACCGCACCAAGGCCAACGGCTGGAAGGAAGCCAACGAAATCACCGGCGGCGACCGCTATGTGCTCGGCTATGGCGGCGGCGTATGCCAGGTCAGCACCACGCTCTACGGCGCGCTGCTGCGGGCCAACATCCACATCGTGGAACGCCGCAAGCACTCCATCCCGGCGGACTATGTCCCGCTCGGGCTGGATGCGACGGTCGATACCAACCACATCGACTTCCGGTTCGAAAACGATACGGATTATCCGCTGTATATCTTCGCCTATACCAACGTCAAGCGCGGCGCTTCGCGCAAGAGCGAGCTGACCATCCTCATATACGGACAGGCGCTGCCGGAGGGCGTGACGTATGAACCCCGTTCGGTGACCAAGCAGGAGATCGAACCGGGCGAACCGATCATCACCTACGACGATGAGATGCTCGCCGGCGAAGAGGTCATCACCGTCGAGGAGCGCACCGGCTATATCGTGGAGGCCTATCTCGATAAGATGGTCAACGGCGAAGTGGTGGATTCCATCCTGCTGCACACGGACGAATATGCGGCCATCGCCGAAAAGCGCACCATCGGCACGATGGTGCCCGCCACGCCTACGCCAAGCCCGACTCCCGAACCGACTCCCGAACCGACTCCTGAACCAACACCAGAACCGGTGTAGGACCCCACGGACGACATGCCGTAACGGCACGCGAAACAACGGATTTTGTTCCTTCCTCATCCCGGAAGGAACATCGCAGGAAAAACAATGCATACAGGATGGGAGCGTGGCTTTCCACGCTCCCTTTTTGATGTTTGCGCTCTGCCGTTTTGCTTCCGTTCCCCGGCCCGAACGGCCGGTTCTTCGCGTTGAAGGGTTTGGCCCTGCTGTTTTGCATCCGTTCCCCCGGCCCGAATGGCCGGTTTTTCGCGTTGAAGGGTTTGGCCCTGCTGTTTTGCATCCGCTCCCCCGGCCCGAAGGGCCGGTTCTTCGCGTTGAAGGGTTTGGCCCCTGCTGTTTTGCATCCCCTCCCTTGCCCGGTTCTTGCCCGGGAAAAGAGGAAATCCGCTACGGCGTTGTAAGTTCGTTTGGGGAGCGACTCCGCTTTGCATCCCTTGCCCGGTTCTTGCCCGGGAAAGAACGGAATCCGCTACGGCCGGTCGTCCGGCCGCAGAAAGGGCGCGCGCTTTTGTGCGTCGGTCAGCAGGGCGTACCTGTCCGGCCGGCGGTAGGCGTTGCCATGCACCTCACGGCTCCGATAACTGCGCAATTGCTCCAGATCGAGCGAAGCAAGATAGACGCCCTCGGCGCTTCCCGCCTGCAGGATACAGGTGTCCCGCGACACGGGCGCATCCGGCAGATAGGCCACGCCGTCGAACACGCTCGAACCGCCGTTGCAGTCCGGCACGGTATCCGGGTAGTTGCATGTGGCAATCGCCATCATGTTCTCAAACGCTCTGGCGCGCAGCTGTGAAAGGCGGTTGCCTTCCATCGGGCAGGCGTTGGGGACGAGAACGAGCTCCGCGCCCTTGAGCATCAGGATGCGGGCGCTTTCCGGAAATTCGCGGTCATAGCAGATCATTGCGCCGACTTCGACCGGCCCGCAGGCCGTATCCAGCGCGGCCACAAAAAAGTCGTCGCCCGGCGTCAGATGCCGCTCCGCGCCGAAAACGCACGTATGTACCTTGGCGTAGGCGAGCCTGCGCGCTCCGAACCGGTCGAAGAGGACGAGAGAATTGCGCAGGGCATCGCCATATCGCTCGAGCAGGGTGATGCAGACGGCCATGCCAAGCTCGCGCGCGAGCGCGCCGAATGCGCCGACAAAACCGCCGTCGGCCGGGATCGCATCCGCCCGCCATTGGCAAAAGGGCCGGTCCCCAATGCGGTAACCGTTGCTCCACATCTCGGGAAAGAGCGCGATATCCGCACCGGCCGCCTGCGCCCGGCGGCAGAACGCAAGCCCTTTTTCGAGGTTTGCCCGGCGTGTTGCCCCCGGCGTGAGCTGCAGCAGGGCAATCTTCAACGGGCGCATGGCTCGCCTCCCGATGGATCGGCGCTCCCATGCGCCCGGCGGCGGCGCACGATGCGGCGCACGAGCACGAACAGAAACAGCCCGGCGGCGGCGCCGATCACGTCGATGGCCACGTCGGCCGCCTGCCCGGCCCGGCCGGGAACAAAGAGCTGGTGGCACTCGTCCGCAATGGCGGCAAGGATGGAGAAGATGAACGCAAAATGCACCGGGTGCGGCATGCGGGAGGAGAGCAGCGCAAGCGAGAACAGGCACGCCAGCACGGCATACTCCGTCATGTGCGCGAGCTTGCGCAGCAGCAGCTCAAACGCCGCCAGCGTCCGCCCGTCCGCCCATGGCAGCAGCCAGGCGGCAAGCCGAGCGGACAACCCGCCGCTCTCCGCCCCCGTCTGCGCCGACATGCTCCAGATGCACGCCAGCCAGAGCGCCGTCAGCGACCAGAGCAGGATGCACAGTGCGCGTCTGCGCTTTGGATCGGTCATGCAACGCCCCCGTCTCGCAATAGGATAGTACCAGTATAGCACGATCTGCGATCGCTGGGAACGGGGGGAACGCTTTTGGAAACGTTTGTCGCGCTGCTGCTGCTGGGCGCAGGCGGGTATTTCACAATCAAAACGGGCTTTGTACAGGTGCGGCGGTTCCTGCCGTCGGTGAGCGCGTTCTTCCGCGGCGGCGAGCGGGACGGGCGGCGCGTGTCGCCGTTTGAGGCGGCGGCCACGTCGCTCGCCGCAACGATCGGTACGGGCAACATCGCGGGTACGGCCGGGGCGCTGCTCATCGGCGGGCCGGGCGCAATCTTCTGGATGTGGGTGAGCGCGTTGCTGGGCATGGCGCTCAAATACGTCGAGATCCTCTACGCCGTGCGCCTGCGCCGGCCGGCGGCGGGAGGCGGCTTTGCGGGCGGCCCGATGGTCTATATCGAGCGGGGGCTGCCGCCGCGCTGGCACTTCCTCTCGCCGGTCTTTGCCCTCTGCGCGGCGCTGGCGGCGCTCGGGATGGGAAACCTCGTACAGGTAAACACGGTCGCCGAATCGGTGGTGACGCTCTCTGGCGCGCTGCTGGGCGGCGCGCTCTCCACGGCGGCGGCGCGCCGCATCGCGTTCGCCACCGGCGTTGTCGTGGCGCTGCTGATCGCCCGCGCGGTGCTCGGCGGCAGCAAGCGCGTCGGCCGCATGGCGGCGCTGCTCGTACCGCTCATGAGCGTGCTGTACATCGGGGGCGCGACGTTCGTGCTGCTGCGACGTCCGGCGGCAATCGGGCCGGCATTGGGGGCGATCGTCCGGGACGCCTTCCACCCGCAGGCCGTATTCGGCGGTACGGCGGGCGCCGCAGCGGTGCTGCACACGTTTCGGGTGGGCGTTTCCCGCGGCGTATTTACGCACGAAGCGGGGCTGGGCACCGCGGCCATCGCGCACGCGGCGGCCGATGCGGAGCCAGAACGGCAGGCGCTCTACGGCATCTTCGAAGTGTTTCTCGACACGATGGTGATCTGCACGCTCACGGCGCTTGCGGTGCTCGTATCCGGCGTGCCGCTCGACTACGGCAACGGCTCCGTCGCCGGGGCGCTGGTGACGGCGGCATTCGCCACGCGCCTCGGGGATGTGGGCGCGAGCCTGTTCCTCGCGCTGCTGCTGTTGCTGTTCGCCTTCTCCAGTATGCTGAGCTTCTCCCTTTACGGCGCCCAATGCGCCGCCCACCTGTTTGGTCCGCGCGCCGTGCGGCCCTACCTGATCGCCTTCATGGGGCTGTGCGTGCTCGGCGCCATCGTGCCGCTTGCGCTTGCATGGCGCATATCGGAGGTGCTGAACATGCTCATGGCGCTGCCCAATCTGCTCGCGCTCGTGCTGCTTTCGCGCCAGATGTAAACCGCCCGCCGGGGCTATCGCTCCGGCGGGCGGCGGACACATGTGCCGAGGCACGGGCGCCGATCAAAATGCGAACGACTGGAACGCCCCGCCGCCCTCGGCGTACTTGGCGACGCCGTGCGCAAGGTAGAACACCGTAAACCCACCGGCCTCCGGCGTGGGATAGAGCGCCTGCACGCTCGGATCCATCGCCGCGTAGACGGCGGCGCGCTCCGCCGCATCCGTCACGATAACCGCCGTGCCGCTCAGGCGCACCTGATACCCGTTTGCCTGGCAGGCAAACGCCACCTTCGGGTTGGCCGTCATCTGCCGATACACAGCCTTTGTGCTGGAGGTGGTAAAATACAGGCGGCCGTCCTGCTCGTACTGGAATTCCCAGCCGCGCAGATCGGGGAAGCCCTGCTCATCAACCGTAGCGAAATAGCCGTGGACAAATTTGCCCATGATCGCGCACAATTCCTTCAGATTCATCCCGCTCACTCCTTGGTTGCTTTCTATGCAAAGCGCCTCCGCAAGCAGAGGCGCGCGCATGACGGTTGATTCGGTTTGCCGAAGGCGTTACTCCTCGGTCTTAAAGCCCTGGAACAGATCCGCAAGCGACGTGGTGGAAGCCTGCACCGGCGGCAGCTCGTAATCCCCGTCCTCGCTGCGGCGACGGCGGTCGCCCCCACGGTCGTTCCGGCGCTCGGGCGCATCGCCCTGCGGGGCGGCGGGGCGCTCGCTGCGCTCGCGGCGCTGCTGCGACTGCTGCTCGCGGTCGCGCTGGCGCTGCTCCTGACGCTCCTGATGCTGGCGCTCGCGCTCCATGCGCTCGGCCTGCAGTTGCTCGGCCACTTCCGGCTGCTCCTCCAGAATCGCCTCGCGGCGGCTCAGGCTGATGCGCTTGGCCTCGGTGTTTACATCGAGCACCTTGCAGCGCACGATGTCGCCCACCTTGAGCTCGTCCTCCACCTTCGCAATGCGGCGCACGCCGACCTGCGAAATGTGGATGAGGCCGTCGATCGTGGACTCGAGCGCGACGAACGCGCCGAACGGCACGATGCGAACCACCTTGCCCTCCACGATGGAGCCGACCGGATACTTCTGATCCGCCAGCGTCCACGGCTTGGGCTGCAGCTGCTTATAGCCCAGCGACACGCGCTCCTTCTCCACGTCGACATTGAGGATGAGCACCTCGATCTCCTGCCCGATGGTGAACACATCGGACGGGTGCTTGACGCGGCCCCAGGCGGCGTCGGTCACATGGACGAGACCGTCGATCCCGCCGATATCGACAAACGCGCCGAAATCGGTAATGCGGCGGACGATGCCCTTGACCTTGCTGCCGACGACCAGCGCCTCCCACTTGGCGCGCTTGGCCGCCGCGGCCTCCGCCAGCAGGACCTGCTTTTGCGAGGCGACGATACGCTTGCGCTGCTTGTCGATCTCAAGCACCTTGAGGCGCATGGGCTTGCCGACATAGTCGTTCAGATTCTCGATGTACTTGGTGGAAACCTGCGAAGCGGGCACGAAAGCGCGGATGCCCTCGATATCGGCGATGATGCCGCCCTTGACAGCCTCCTTGGCCACCGCTTCAAACACGCGCTCCTCGACATCCTCCTCCGCCATCAGGTCGTCCCAGAGCTTCTTGCTCTCGACGTTCTTGCGGGAAAGCAGGACATTGCCCTCGCCGTCGTTGACCTTGAGCACCTCGACCTCGATGGAATCGCCCACCTTCAACTGCTCGGCCGGGTTGGCTTCCGGATCGCTCGAATACTCGTTCTTCGGGATGATACCGTCGGACTTGTAGCCAACGTTGACATAGACCTCGCCGTCCACGATCTGCAGCACGGTACCCGTGATGATCTGGCCGTTGCGGATGCGCGTCAGGGTCTTTTCAAACGCTTCAGCGAACTCGGACGTTTCCTCGGACTTGTCGGCCGCCGCTTCTTCCGCTGCGGCGGGTTCTGCCACCGGTTCCTCCGCTGCGGCAGGCGCTTCCGCCTGCTCGGCTGCCGCCTCAGCCGCGGCGGGTTCCGACGCTTCCTCCGCCGGCGCCGGCTCCTCTGCCGGCTCGGCCGCCGCTTCGTCGGCGGGGGCGGGTTCCGCAGCAACCGCTTCCGCGGGAGCTGCTCCGGTCACAGTGGGTTCCGTGGGCACGGCGATTTCCTCGGCGGGCGCTTCCGCTTCAATGGTCTCGATCGTCGTATTTTCCAGTTCGCTCATTCGTTGTATAACCTCCATAATCATCCAGTCCGGCGTCGATGCGCCTGCGACAATACCTATTATATCATCGGATTGCAAATTGGCAAGAGAAAGTTTATCGATATCCTCTATGGTTTCGGCGTTTTTGCACAGGTTTTTTGCGATTTGCGCCAAACCGGCCGTGTTTGCGCTCGTGTGGGAGCCGAGGACGTACATTTTTGTGCTCCTTGCGGCGATCAGCGCCGCTTCGCGGCGGCGCTGCCGCGTGGTGTCACAAACGGTCTGATATACCGTTAACGACCCGACGCGCGCGTGCGCGGCGGCGACGATGGCGGCATACGGTTCGCGGCCGAGCGTCGTCTGTGCAACGATGCACGCCCGCTCCAGCCGGGGCAGGGCTGCAGCGTCCTCGGGCCGTTCGAGCACATAGGCGCCGGCGCGCGCATAGCCGCAGATGCCCATGACCTCCGGGTGCGCCGCTCTGCCGGCAATCAGCGCCGGGACGCCCGCCTGCGCGGCAGACGCGACGAGGCGGTGAATCCGTTTGACGAACGGACAGGTGGCGTCCGCCACGCGCACGCCGCCGCGCGCGCAGGCCTCCTCCACCTCCGGCGGCACGCCGTGCGCGCGCAACAGCAGCGTATCCCCCGGATGCAGCGCGGCGGGGTCTTCCGCCTCGCGGACGCCGTGCGCGGCCAGCCGTTCGAGCACCTGCTCGTTGTGGATGAGCTTGCCGCAGGTGTACACGGTGCCGGACGCATCCGGATCGGCCGCCAGGCGCTCCGCCATCTCTACGGCGCGCCGCACGCCGAAGCAGAAGCCGCTGTGTTTGCCGACAAGAATGCGCATCCGTCACGCCTCCAGTTGCAGCCGCAACTGCTGGAGCTTGTCCGCGATGGCCTGCGTTACCACGTCGACCGAACGCCCCTTGTGCGCTGCGGCGATGGCGGACGCATCCATCGGCTCGCCCACGATCATATTGACGCGCAGCTTGCGGTAGGTGCGCGGATCGGAATAGATCGGGATGATCGGCACCCTGCAGCGCAAAGCGAGGAACGCCGCCCCGCGCTCGAGCTCGTCCAGCTCGCCCGTAACGGAGCGCCGCCCTTCCGGAAAGATGCCGAATACGCGCCCCTTTTCCAGCACGGCCATCGCCTGCTTGAGCGAGGCCATATCGGCCTGCTTGCGGTTGACCGGAAACGCATACAGCCCGCGCATGAGGAAAAACCGTGCCACCGGGCTGCGAAACAGCTCCTGCTTGGCCATGAAATGGATGACCCGCGGGCTGACAAGCGCAATGAGAATCGGGTCGGACAGCGCCCAGTGGTTGCTGACCACAATCGCGCCGCCGCGCCGCCACAGGTGCCTGAGGCCGCGCACACGCGGGCGCATCAGCAACAGAAAAAGCGGCGAAAGCAGCACCTTGGCGAACAGATAGAGCATCAGCCGTCCTCCCCGCACACACAGCGCAGAATCTCGTCCGTGACGGCCTCGACCGTCATCTCCGTGGTATCGATCAGCCGGGCGCCCTCGGCCCGCCGCAGCGGCATGAACGCGCGGTGGCTGTCGTTGTAGTCGCGCTGCTCGATCTCGCGCTCCATCTGCGCGAGCGTCATATCGCCCGCCGTGCCGCGCTGGCGCATCTCGAGCAGGCGCCGCCGCGCACGCTCGGTTACGGTGGCGGTCAGGTAAAACTTGTGCGGCGTATCCCGGAGCACGTTTGTGCCGATGTCGCGCCCGTCCATGACCACATCGTATTCGCGCGCGACCTGCCGCTGCAGCCCGGACAGCCAGATGCGCACCGCGCGGTGCCGCGACACGTCCGACGCGCCCATCGACAGCTCCGGCGCGCGCAGCCCGCCGGTCACGTCCTCCCCGCCGAGCAGCACGTGCTGTTCCTCGCCCTCGTACCGCACGGCGATATCCGCGTCGGGCAGGATGGCCTCCACCGCCTGTTCGTCGTCCAGCCGCACGCCGCGGCGCAGGCCGTAAAGCGCCATGGCGCGATACATCGCGCCGGTGTCCAGATACCGAATCCCCAACCGCTCCGCCACGGCTTTGGCGACCGTGCTCTTGCCGGCGCCCGCCGGCCCGTCGATGGCGATGTTCAACCGTTGCTGCATACGCTCCTCCCGGCCAACGCGCCGGTTGACCATGCGATCTGAAGATTATAGCCGCCCGTGACGGCGTCCGTATCGAGCAGTTCGCCCGCAAAATATAATCCCGCGACCCGCCGCGACGCCAGCGTGCCGGGCAATACGTCGCGCACCGATACGCCGCCCCGCGTTACAATCGCTTCCTCGATCGGGCGCGTGCCTGCCACGGTCAGCGGCAGCGCCTTGAGCGTATCGCGCACGGCCGTCCGCTCCGCCCGGGTCAGGCCGCAAACCGGCTTTTGCGCATCCACGCCAGCTTCCGCCAGGACGCGCGCTAACAGCCGCTCCGGCAGCAGCGCGTGCAACGCGCCCTGCAACCGCCGCTGGCGGTTCGCCTCCAGATCGCGCAACAGCCGCACGTCGAGCTGCTCCCCGCTCAGACCGGGCTTGAGATCGATGGCGAGGGCGACGCCGGCAGGCTCCTGCGCAATGCGCGTGGAAAGCGTGAGCGCAAGCGGGCCGGATACGCCAAAGTGCGTGAACAGCAGTTCTCCGGGCTCCGAGCGGTACAGCAGGCGCCCGTCCCGCCGCGCCGTGAGCACGACGTTTTTCAGCGTCAGCCCCGACAGCGTGCCCGGCCACGACTCGCACGTGACAAGCGGCACCAGCGAGCCGCACGGCGGCTCCACCGCATGCCCGGTCTGTCGGGCAAAGCGATAGCCGTCGCCCGTCGAGCCGGTCTGCGGATAGCTGCGCCCGCCCGTGGCAAGGATCGCCGCGTCGCACGGCAGCGCGCCCGCCTCCGTCCGCACGGCGCGCACCGCGCCGTCCGCCGTCTCCAGGCCGACGACGCGCGTATGCAGCCGCACGTCCACCCCGCTTTCCCGCACATATCGCTCCATGGCGCGCAAAACGTCGCTCGATTTGTCGGAAACCGGGAACACCCGGCCGCCCCGCTCCACCTTGAGCGGCACGCCGAGCCGCTCCAGCAGCGCCATCATGTCCCGGTTGTCGAACGCGGCGAACGCGCTGTAAAGAAAACGCGGGTTGCGCGCCACCGCGTCAAAAAACGCCTCCCGCCCGCACGCATTGGTCACGTTGCAGCGGCCCTTGCCGGTGAGGTACAGCTTTTTGCCGAGCTTTTCATTCCGCTCGAGCAGGACAACCCGGCAACCGCCGCGCGCCGCCTCCGCAGCGGCCATCATGCCGGCGGGGCCGCCGCCGACGACGACAACGGTCACGGCGTGTCGCGCCCCGCGTTCACCATGGCCGCGCGCCTGGTCGGTTCGGTCATGTACACGCCCTCTTCGCGCCAGATCTGCTCCAACTGGTTCAAATGCTGGAACGCCTCGTCCTTGCGCGCAAGGCCCACCGCCGTGATGATCGCATTGATGAGCGAGAGCGGCGCCACGAGCGAATCGGCAAAGCTGGCCATGTTGCTGCGCGCGCAGAGCACATAATCCGCATATTGCGCCGACGGCGAATTCGGTACGTCGGTCAGCGTGACAACCGTGGCCCCGCGCTGTTTGGCATAGCGCATCGCGTCCACGGTGCGCACGCTGTAACGCGGGAAACTGATGCCGATGCACACGTCCTCCGGCCCAAGGCGCACCATGCGCTCGTAGATGTCCTGCACGGCGCCGTTGACAAACATGACGTTGTCGCAGACATAGTCCAAATAATAGGTAAGGAACTGCGCAAGCGACATGGCGCTGCGGATGCCAAGCACATAGATGCGCCGCGCCCGCAGCAGCGCCTCGATGGCGGCGTGGAAGCCCTCGTTGTCGATCATGTCGATTGTGGCGCGGATATTGTTCATATCGTCGGTCAGGACCCGGCGCAGGATGTCGTTCTGCGGCATGGACGCGGCAAGCCGAATGCGCTGCACGCTCGTGAGTCGGTGCCGGATCAGCTCCTGCAGGGCCTCCTGCAGCGCAGGATAGCCGTCAAGCCCGATGGCATAGGCAAAGCGCACCACGGTCGATTCGCTGACGCCGACCGTTTCGCCAAGGCGCGCGGCCGTCATGAACGCCGCATCGTCATACGAGTGCATGATGTATTCCGCAATCCGTTTCTGCCCCTTGGAAAACCTTTGATAGCTGTCCGTAATAACGTCGAGCAGCCCCTCCATGCGTTCCCCCTCCTTGTCGTTCGTTCCGGGTCTATTCCGCAAGGCCGTCCACGGCAAAGCCGCGCATGGCCGCAAGATCCGTCAGGTCATAGGTGAGCGGCGTGCACACGGCATACCCCTCCTCCACCCAGCGCTCGTCCACGTCCTCGCCGGCGTGCCGGGTCAGCTTGTCCCCGCCGGGCGCCCAGAAATACCGGCCGCCATACGGATCGGTGCGCTCCTCAAAGCGCAACGGATACTGGGTAATCGCAAGCGGCGCAGTGCGCACGCCGCGCAGCGCGCCCACCGGCAGATCCGGTACGTTGATGTTGAGCACCACGCCAAACGGCAACGGCCGCTCCACCAGCCGCTCCACCGCCCGCAGCGCCACCCGCGCCGCCGTCTCAAAATGGACCGGCCTGCGGCCGCAGCTCGACACCGCAACCGCCGGATAGCCCAGCAACGCCGCCTCGTGCGCGGCGGCCACCGTGCCGGAATACAGCGTATCCGTGCCGAGGTTTCCCCCGTCGTTCACGCCGGAAAGCACCGCGTCCGGCGCCGGGAACAGATTGCCGAGCGCCAGGCGGACGCAATCCACCGGCGTGCCGTTCACCGCATAGGCGGGCACCTCCGGCGCATCCGGCAGCGACACGCGTTCGGCCCGAAGGGGCTCAAACAGCGTCATCGACCGGCTGGCCGCGCTGCGCTGCCGGTGCGGGGCGGCCACATAGACCTCGTGGCCCGCTTCGGCAAGCGCCTTCACCAGCGCGCCAATGCCCGCCGCCCGGAATCCGTCGTCATTGCTCACAAGCAATCTCATGCAATTTCTCCGTCAAAAAGATGTAATATAGTCTACCATATCGCGCCCAAAAAAGCAATTCATGCAGGAAATCTTTCTGTTCCCTGCATGAACGACACAATACCCTGTGTTTCACAGAAAGAGACTGCCCAACATATGGACCAGCAGCGCCATCACATACGCCACAAGGAGCTGATAGCCGACCGTGATCCACGTGTGCTTGGCGCTGCCGAGTTCGCGCCGCATGGTCGTCACCGCGGCCATGCACGGCACGTACAGCAGCACGAACACGAGAAAGCTGTACGCCGCAAGCGGCGTAAACAGGCCGGCCAGCGCGCCGTTGAGCGCATCGCCCGTAGCGCCGAGAAACATCGAGAGGGATGAATTCACCGCCTCCTTGGCGATGAGGCCGGAGAGCAGCGCCACGGAGGCCTGCCATGTGCCAAAGCCGAGCGGACGGAACAGCGGCGCAATCCAGCCGCCCGCCACGCCGAGGATGCTCCGCTCGGTCTGCGCGGTCATGGCAAGCGCGGGCGTAAAGTGCATGAGGAACCATAGCACGACGCTCATCAGCAGGATGATCGTCCCCGCCTTCTCAAGGAAATGCCCGACGCGCTCGCCCACATGCAGCAGCGTATTCCTCATCGACGGCCAGCGATACGGCGGCAGCTCCAGCACGAACGCCGCCCGGTTCTCCCGAAACAGCGTATGCCGGAACAGGATGCCGGTCAAGATGCCGACCACGATGCCAAGCGCATAAAGGCTCAATACGATCAGGCCCCGGTACTCGTCGAAGAACGCGGAAGCGATCAGCCCGTACACCGGAAGCTTGGCCGAGCACGACACGAACGGCAGCAGCATGATCGTCATGCGGCGGTCGTTCTCGTTCTCCATCGTGCGCGCGGCCATGGCGGCCGGCACCGTGCAGCCAAAGCCCATGAGCATGGGGATGAACGATTTGCCGGACAGCCCGAAGCGTTTGAGCGCCCGATCCATCAAAAATGCGGTGCGCGAGAGGTACCCGCTGTCCTCGAGCAGCGAAAGGAAGAAGAACAACAGGGCGATCTGCGGCAGGAACACCAGCACGGCGCCCACGCCCGTGATCACGCCGTCGCACAGCAGGCTGACCAGCCAGGGCGCCGCCGCCGCACCCTCGAGCAGGTCGCGCGCCCACGGCAGGAACAGGCCGATCACCAGCTGATCCACCCCGTCGGACAGCCAGCCGCCCAGCGTGTCGAACGTGAGCACGAAGATCGCGCCCATGATGGCCAGGAAAATCGGAATCCCCGCCCACTTGTTCGTCAGCACGGCGTCGATGCGGTCGGTAAAATCCTGCCCGGCGCCGCGATGCGAAACGGCCGCCGCGCACACGCGCGTGATATATCGATAGCGGCTGTCGGCCACGCGCGCCTCGCCGTCGCCCGGCAGCCCGTCGCTCACGTAGTCGGCCACGGCGGCGTCCACCGCAGCCGCCTGCTCCGGCGTGAGGCGCAGCTGCTCCCGCACCATCGCATCGCCTTCGAGCAGCTTGATCTCCGCCCAGTGCGCCGGCAGCCCCGCGCGCGCCGGGGCATCGGACAGCGCGTCCCCGATGCGGTGATGCGCCGCGTGCGTGCGCGCGTCATACAGGTCGTCCGGCTCGATGCAAAAGCCGGCGTGCAACTGCTCGTGCGAGAGCGCCAGCAGGCCGGCGCTCCTGCGCAGCAGGTCGTCCACGCCCTCGCCCGTGCGCGCACAGATCGGCAATACCGGCACGCCCAACTCGAGCGAAAGGCGCTCGCAATCGATCGTCACGCCCATGCGGGCGACCTCGTCCATCATGTTGAGCGCAATCACCATCGGCCGTTCCAGCTCCATGAGCTGCACGGTCAGATACAGGTTGCGCTCCAGATTGGTCGCATCCACGATGTTGATGATCGCGTCCGGCCGCTCGTCGATGATGAAGTTGCGCGCGACGATCTCCTCCATCGAATACGGCGAAAGCGAATAGATCCCCGGCAGATCGACGACCGTGATGTCATGCCCATAGGCATGGAGGCGGCGCTCCTTCTTCTCGACCGTAACGCCCGGCCAGTTGCCGACGTACTCGCGCGCACCGGTGAGCGCGTTGAACAGGGTCGTCTTGCCGCAGTTCGGGTTGCCCACGAGCGCAAACTTGACCGGTTGCCCGTCCACCTCCGGCACGGTCGCTCCCGGCGGCGCGCCACGCCGCCGGCGCCGGCGGCCGCCGCCCCCGCAGGCGGCGCTGCACTGCGCGCACGCAGCCGAACCGCATCCCTCGGGCAGGCGGATGGCCCACCGCGTGAGCAGTTCCGCCCGGCGGTGCGCCTCGATATCCGCATCCGGCGCATGCGCGCCGGATGCGCCGCTCCTCTCGCGCAGCGCCGTCTCCCGCTTGCCGTACGCGGCGGCCTCGTCCTCGTCGAACAGCGCAATCTCGAGCGCGTCCTCCCGCCGCAGCGAGAGCGCATAGCCGCGCAGATTCACCTCGATCGGGTCACCCAGCGGCGCGATGCGGCGCACCTCGACGCGCGTCATGGGCGTAACGCCCATGTCGAACAGCCGCCGTTTGACGCGCGCGTTGCCGCCGCCCACCGCCTTTACGATACCGGATTGGCCCGGCTGCAATTCCCCCAGCGTCTTTCCCATGCGTTCCGTAAACCCTTTCCGACCGCCGCCGCAGGCGCCGGCCGTTGCCGTTATGCGCGCGCCGCGTCCTCGGCCGCATCCCGCTCGGCCGAATAGGCGACGCCGTCGCCCTCCGTATCCCAAAGGCGCTCGATGTTGTAATACCGGCGCTCCTCCGGATGAAAGATATGCACCAGCACGTCCGTATAGTCGAGCACGATCCAACGTCCGGCATCATACCCCTCTCTTCGCCGCAATGCGAGCCCGGCAAGCGCCGCCTTCTCCTCCAGCTCGTCGCAGAGCGCCTTGACCTGCGGCACCGCACGGCCGCTGCAGATGACGAACCAGTCCGCAATAATGGTCTTGTCCCCCACGTGGATGGCGACGATGTCCTGCGCCTTCTTGTCGTAGAGGGCCGCGCAGAGCGCCTCCACCTGTTCCGGCAAACGTGTGTTCAACGGTGTTCCTCCTTTTGTTGAATAACAGTGTTCGGTTGATCAAAGTACCGCGCCGCACGCAGCGTCGCCGGATGGACCGGCGCCCCCTGCGCCCGCAAATGGTCGAGCACGCCGGCGATCGCCGTGCGCATCGCCGCCTCCGGCCCGCCCGCCAGCGCATCCCGGTACCGCTGCGCGCCGTCGAACGCGCGCCCCGGTTCCGTCAGGTCGGAGAGGTATACGATCATATCGAGCAGCGTCATGCCCGCATCCCCGGTGCAGTGCAGCCGGATGGCGCGCAGCACCGCGTCGTCCGTCACCCCGTAAGCCATGCGCGCAAGCACCGCGCCCGCAAAGGCGTGCAGCACGTCGCCCGCGCCCGGCGTATCGTCCCCGCCGAGCACGGCAAGGCGCGCCGGCGGGAGCTGTTTGGCGCAGTCGTGCAGCAGCGCCGCCACGCGCGCGCGAAGGCGCGTCCGTCCGTCGGCATCATAGCGGCCGCACAGCCACGCCGCCTGCCGCACCACGCCCATCGTGTGCCGGTAGCGCCGCGGGGACAGCGCGCCGCACAGGCGGGCGCGCAAGGCCTCGACGTCGGGCGGCAGATACAGCCCTGTTTCATACACGTACTGCGCCACCGCCTCCGGCATGGCTCCCTCCGTCGGCAGCGCGTCGCGCACGCAGGCGCGCACCTGCGTCGAGGAGATCGCCTCCACCGGCGACGGCAACAGGCGCACCCGCGCGCCGTACGCCCGCCGCAACCGCTCGGCTGCGGCCGCATCCTCCCCGGATTCGCCCGCGCGGGGGAAGCTGACGATCTCGCAGAGCGGGAACAGCTCCTCCACCCGGTGCCAGGTCGGCAGGTCGAGCAGCATGTCGCTGCCGACGATCCAGTGGAACGACGCGCCCGGATAGCGCGCATGCAGCTCGGTAAGCGTATCGAACGTGTAGCTGCGGCCGGGGCGGCGCAGCTCGAGGTCGCTCGCCTCGATGCGCGGCAGGTCTGCCGCCGCCAGTTCCGCCATGCGCAGGCGGCGCGCGCCATCGACCGCCTCCGCCACGCGCTTGTGCGGCGGGTCGGCGGCAACCATGAGCAGCACGAGGTCGAGCCCCAGCGCATCGCGCGCGGCGACGGCCATCTGCACGTGCGCCGCATGGACGGGGTTGAACGTCCCGCCCAAGATCCCGATCCGCATGTTATCGCCTCCCCGCACAATGCCTGCCCCGTGCGGTGAATGCGCACGAAACCACAAATACAGTATAGCGCAACAACCGTTGTTTCACAAGAGAAAAGCGGCGCAAACCGCATTGTTCGCGCCGCAAGAGGGCTTTGTTTGGGATCGACCGCCAGCGCCGCCGTTACGGCTGCGCGCCGGCCGCGGCGGTCGTGTCGGGCGTCACCGGGGCAGGCGTCGCCGGGGCGGGCGTGATCGGGCCGGCTGTCAGCGCCGCATTCTCCACCGTCTCCCCCGCGATCAGCCGCTCGGCCAGCGCAAGGCATGCCTGCGCCGCCGCCGCCTCGTCCACGCCATAGGCGAACGGGATCAGCGCCGGATGCGCCTCCATCAGCGCGAGTAGCGCGTCGTTGCAATCGGCGCAGAAGATCTCCATATCGGCACGCCCGGCGGCGAGCATCGCCTCCGCCGCAGCAACGGCAAGCCCGGCGGTTTCGGCGTATACGCCGTCCACCATGCCCTCGTAGTATGCTTCGAGGCGACCCGCCATCCACTCGCCCGCCGGTTCCTCCGCCTCCGCAACATAATAGACGCCCTTCACATAGACCCGTCCTTCATCCACGCCCGCCTGCCATGCGGCGCGAGCGTCGCTCTCGCGGGTTTCAAACAGGGCGAGCAGCCGTACCGGCGTATCGTGCGGCGGGTAGGCAATGGCCGCCTCCAGCGCGTCCGTCGCCGCCGCGCCCGTCAATGCGCGCACGCAGACGGCGCCCACCGGCACCGCCGCATCCTCCGGCGCGAATACGACGACCGGGACGCCGCGCGCAAGCAGCGCCTCCACCGCCTCCGCCTCGCCGTCCCCGCCCGTCCAGTACAGCACGGCCGCAGCCTGCCCCTCGAACGACAGGCCGGCCAGCCCCTGCGCGCCATCCTCGACCGCGCACCGCAGATACTGCGCAGGGACGGTGTGCGCCCAAAAGCGTTTCGCCTCCGCCGGCGCAGACACCGCCACGACCGGCACGGGCGTGGGCGACGGCGTCGGGGTGGGGACGGGGGTCGGCGTCGGCGACGGCGTTGGCGTCGCCCGCAGCGAAGCCAACGCGCCGCAACCGGACGACAGCAGGGCCAGGCCGACGATTAACATGCAGACTGCTCTTTTCATATCAATAGTATTCCACATGCGCGGGCAAAACCCTGCATGTACGGGCAAAACCCTGCGCCCGCATGAAAAATCTGCCGTCCGCGCGGCTGCCCGAAAGGGCGCGCGGTGCCGGCAAGAGGAAACAGCGGGCGGCGGCAAGAGCAGGGGCCGTGCGGAAGGACGCGGCTCCGGCAAGAGAAAAAGGTAGGCGGCGGCCAAAGGTGGGTCGCCGGCGGGCGTTTGGGGTCGTCGCGGCGGCGAACCATGGGCCGCGCCCCGTTAAGGTGTGACGGCTCCGGGAAACGGCGGGCGGCGGCAAGAGCAGGGGCCGTGCGGGAGGGTGTGACGGTTCGGCAAGCCGAAAGGGCGGGCGGCGGCCTGAAAAAGGGGGCGTCGACAGGACGGATGGCATTGCCCGCCCGCGAAACGGCTATTTGTCCGCAGCCGGCCCGTCCGGCGGCGTATCCGCCGGTTCAAACGCCGCTTCAAAGCGCGCGAGCGCATCCGCCGCGCGGCGGGCGGCGGGCGGGGCGACCATCTCGATCAGCGCGAGCGCCGCCCGATAGCCAAGGTGAAACGAGCGCCACAGCACGCCGTAATCCGCCTCGTCCCACGCGCCGTCGGCGGCGATGACGCGCGCGCCCGCCGTTTCGTCCAGCGTGGAGACGAGGGCCTCCAGCCGTTCCGTGATCTCGATCCGGTTCCGGCGATAAGCGGCCTCCCGCCGCATGCCGGGCATGGTCAGAATCTGCCCGTACACATACCGGTCGAACGGGTCCTCCGGTGCGTCCGGCGCAAAGTGCTGTTCAAAACAGGCGTAAACGCCGCGCAGAAAAGCGGCGCGCAGACCATGGCGCGCGTTTTCCGCATACAGCGCCCCGATCCGCTCGAGCGCCGCGGCCTGTTCGGCGTCCAGCGCGTCGGCAAACGCGGCGGGCGCTTCGAGCGCGGGCGGCGCCTTCCCCGCCCATCGCAATTCCGCCGCCAGGCCGTCGTCAAACAGCCGCCGTTCCAGTTCCGCCAGAATATCCCGCACCGCTGCTCCCTCCTCCGTTGTCCCTGCCGTCGCTGCGGCAGCCATTGCCAAAAGGATATCACAATTTTTCCGCTTGAGCAACTATCGTTGCTCATTCGCGTCATATCGGGCGGTTACAATAAACGCATGCTGGATGCCGGGACGATCGGAAAAACCATACGCAGCCTGCGCGAGCAGCGGGGCATGTCTCAAGAGGTGCTCAGCGGGCTTGCGGGCATGTACAAATCCCATCTGGGGCGGATCGAGCGCGGCGAAAAAAAGCCGAACCTCGACAGCCTGTGCCGTATTGCATCCGCGCTGGGAATGCAGCCGCACGAGCTGCTCAAGCGCATCGAGGAACAGGCGCAGACCCCATGAACGGCTGCCCGTTGCGGCGCAACGGCCGGATGCGGATCGTGAGAAAACCCGGGCGCAGGGCCGCCCTTCCGTTTGTCGGGGCGACGGCGCCGATCCTGCCGCGACGCAGGCGCGGGCGGGGCGCCTTTGGCTGCTTTCCGGCCGCTGCGCCGGCAGCCGGAATATGGAACGATTGCGCGGGGACGCCACGGGGCGTCTCCGCCGTTTTTTCGCCGGGATGGGGGCGAAACACGGTTGCATTCGGCGGGCAGGTGTGATAAGATAGTTCGGATACTGGATAATTGTCGGTATACAGATACTGGAAACTGTTGGAGGGCAACATGGCGACGATTGAACGGATGGAACACAACATGGCCAAACTGACCATCACCGTGGACGCGGAGACCTTTGCCGCAGCGGTGCAGCAGGCATATTTCAAGACGGCCAAGCATTACAACATCCCCGGCTTCCGCAAGGGACATGCCCCGCGCAAGGTGATCGAAAACATGTACGGCGAGGGCGTCTTCTTCGAGGATGCGTTCGAAATCCTCTGGGGCGACGCGTACGACGCGGCGCTCGAGGAATATGAACTGACGGCGGTCGACAAGCCGGCGCTCGACATCGAGAAGATCAGCCTGCAGGAAGGCGTGGTCTTCACCGCGGAAGTACAGCTCAAGCCCGAGGTGACACTCGGCGCATACAAGGGTATAGAAGTCGAGAAGCCGACGTATACTGTGGAGGACGCGGACGTGGAGCGCGAAATCGAGCTGGAGCGGGAGCGCAACGCCCGTTTCATCGGCGTGGAGCGGCCCGTGGAGAACGGCGACAGGGTCGTGCTCGATTACAGCGGCAGCGTCGACGGCGTAGCCTTTGACGGCGGCACCGCCGAGGAGCAGACGCTCGTCATCGGTTCCGGCACGTTCATCCCCGGCTTTGAGGAACAGCTCGTCGGCATGGCCGTGGGCGAGGAGAAGAACATCGCCGTTACCTTCCCGGCGGAGTATCACGCCGAGAACCTTGCCGGCAAGGAGGCTGTGTTTGCCGTCAAGATCCGCGAGGTGCAGGTCAAGGACCTGCCCGCGCTCGACGACGAATTCGCCAAGGATATTTCGGAGTACGACACGCTGGAGGAATTGCGCGCTGCGCGCCGCAAGGCCATGGAAGCGCGCGCCTCGCAGAACGAAAAGACCGCCACGGAGAACCTGTGCATCAAGACCGTGTGCGACAATGCGACCGTTGAGATTCCGGCCTGCATGACCGACCGGCAGGTCAACTACATGCTGCAGGATATGGCTTACCGCCTGAGCGCGAGCGGCATCTCGCTTGAGGACTACTGCAAGTATACCGGCACGGATCTTGACGCGCTGCGCGAGAGCTACCGGCCGGAAGCGGAATCCCGCGTAAAGATGCAACTGGTCATCGAAGCCGTCGGCAAGGCGGAGAACCTCGACTGTACGGACGAGGAGCTGGAGCAGGAGATCGCCAGGTTCGCCGAGCAGAACGGCACGCCGGTCGACGAGTTCCGCGCGCAGCTCAAGGAGGACGACCTCGATTACCTGCGCGACCGCAAGGCGGCCGAAAAGGTCGTGTCGCTGATCGTGGACAACGCGGTGTTCACCGCGCCCAAGCCGGAAAAGAAGCCGGCCCGCAAGCGCACGAGCACGAAGAAGGCCAAGGCGGAAGCCGCGCCGGAAGCGACGGAGACCGCTCCGGAAGCAACGGAGGCTGCGGCGGAGAAGAAGGCCAAGACGGAAACCGCGGCGGAGAAGAAGGCCAAGACGGAAACCGCGGCGGAGAAGAAGGCCAAGGCGGAGAAGAAAGCCAAGGCGGAAGCCGCGCCGAAAGCGACGGAAGCCGCAAGCGCCGGGCAGGAGGACTGACGGCGAACCGGCCGCCCGCACGGGCGGTCAGACCCTGAAAAGGACGGTGATCGCATGAACCTGATCCCGATGGTCGTGGAACAGACCAGCCGTGGCGAACGGTCATATGATATCTATTCGCGCCTGCTGCAGGACCGCATCATCTTTCTCGGCGGCGAGATCGACGACGACACGGCCAATCTGGTCGTGGCGCAGATGCTGTTCCTCGAGGGTGACGACCCGGAAAAGGACATCTTTCTCTATATTAACAGCCCCGGCGGCTCCGTGTCGGCGGGCCTTGCGATCTACGATACGATGCAGTACATCAAGTGCGAGGTTTCGACCATCTGCGTTGGCCTGGCAGCGTCCATGGGCGCGTTTCTGCTGGCCGCCGGCGCAAAGGGCAAGCGCAAGGCGCTGCCCAATGCCGAAATCATGATCCACCAGCCCAGCGGCGGCGCACACGGGCAGGCCACGGACATCGGCATTCATGCCGAGCAGATCCTGCGCCTGCGCCAGCGCCTGAACGAGATCCTCGCCGCGCGCACCGGCCAGCCGGTCGAAAAGGTCAGCCTGGACACCGAGCGCGACAACTACATGAGCGCGGAGCAGGCGCACGCCTACGGCATCGTGGACGAGATTATCCCCGCAAGGAGGTAAGAAGAGAGACCCTATGGCAAAAAACGACGATAAGAACATCCGCTGCACATTCTGCGGCAAACAGCAGGACGAGGTGCACCGCATCATCGCGGGGCCGGGCGTCTATATCTGCAACGAATGCGTGGAGCTGTGCCATGAGATCATCGAGGAGGACAACGAATCCGCCCCTCTCGACCTCACCGAGGTGCCCAAACCGCAGGAAATCCTCGACACGCTCAACGAATACGTCATCGGGCAGCAATCGGCCAAACGCGCGCTGGCCGTGGCGGTCTACAACCATTACAAGCGCATCAACGCCGCCGGCGGCAAGGACGACGACGTGGAGCTGCAAAAGAGCAACATCATCATGCTGGGGCCGACCGGTTGCGGCAAGACGATGCTGGCGGAGACGCTCGCCAAAATCCTGAACGTCCCGTTCGCCGTGGCCGACGCGACGAGCCTGACGGAGGCCGGCTACGTTGGCGAGGATGTGGAGAACATCCTGCTCAAACTCATTCAGGCCGCCGATTACGACGTGCAGAAGGCCGAAAAGGGCATCATCTATATCGACGAGATCGACAAGATCGCAAGGAAGAGCGAGAACGTCTCCATCACGCGCGACGTATCCGGCGAGGGCGTGCAGCAGGCGCTGCTCAAGATTCTCGAGGGGACGGTCGCCTCCGTCCCGCCGCAGGGCGGCCGCAAGCACCCGCATCAGGAGTTCATCCAGATCGACACGACGAATATCCTGTTCATCTGCGGCGGTGCGTTCTCCGGCATCGACAAGATCATCGAGAAGCGCATCGGCCATAAGCTCATGGGATTCGGCGCCGACGTGCAGGCCAACGTGGAGAAGGACATCGGCACCACGCTCAAAAGCATTCTCCCGGAAGATCTGCTCAAGTTTGGGCTGATCCCGGAGTTTGTCGGGCGCATGCCGATCATCGTGACGCTGGAAAACCTCGATGAGGACGCGCTCGTGCGCATCCTGACCGAGCCGCGCAACGCGCTCGCCCGCCAGTACAAGCGCCTGTTCGAGATGGACGGCGTGGAGCTGACGTTCGACGAGGAGGCTTTGCGCGCCGTGGCGCGCAAAGCCATCGAGCGCAAGACCGGCGCGCGCGGCCTTCGGGCGATCCTGGAGGACGTGATGCTGGACATCATGTTCGAAATCCCCTCCCGCGGCGACATCGCCTCCTGCCGCATCACCGAAAAGACCATCGAAAAGGAGCAGCCGCCCCTGCTGGTCGAAACCGGCGTGGCCGCGCTGCCGGCGGGCAAGGGCGAAAAGAAGCCGCGCCGCTCCGCCTGATGGAAGCCATTGCCCCAAAATACACCGGCCGGCGCCTGTGCGCCGGCCGGTTTTCCTTGCGTCGTTTCCGCCGCGCAGCCAACCCCCTTCGCCGGCAACAGGGCCGCCCCCGGCGCGGCAGGGCGCCGGTTGCGAGCGCCGGCCCCCGGAAAATCCGTCTCACCCCGTCCGCCGGTCCGCGCCCAGACCCGCGCGCCCGGACAGGGGCCCGAAAGCGGCGGTTTGGGGCGAGCGCGCCCCTTGACAAGCGGGGTGCGGACGGCTATACTGATGGGCGTACGGGAATGACGCGGGAAGCAGTAGCTCCATCCCCTGCGCGCAGACAAGAGAGTCCCCGCCGCGGCTGAAAGCGGGACATGCGCCCAACGAGCGAAGACCGCCCGCCGACCTGTGCCGGCAGGCAGGGCCGATAGCGCCGCAAAGAGAAAAAAGCAGGGTGGAACCGCGATGCCCCATCGCCCCTCGCAGCAGGTTGCGACGGGGCGGTTTTATTTTGTACGACAGGAGGAAGATCCCCATGCTCATCACTTTCCCCGACGGTGCGCAGCGCGAATTTGCCGACGGCATGACCGGCGTTGAAATCGCCGCCGCCGTCAGCCCGCGCCTGGCCAAGGCCACGCTCTCGTGCGCCATCGACGGCGTGCACAGCGATGCGTTCCGCCCCATCACGGGCGACCATGCGCTGCGCTTCTATACCTTTGCCGACGAAAACGGTCGCTGGGCGTACCGGCACACCGGCTCCCACGTGCTGGCGCAGGCGGTCAAGCGGCTGCACCCGGAGATCAAGCTGGCCATCGGGCCCGCCATCGAGAACGGCTTTTATTACGATTTCGACGCGCCGGCCCCGTTCACGCCGGACGATCTGGCCGCCATCGAGAAGGAGATGGAGAAGATCACGCAGGAAAACCTGCCGCTTGAACGGTTCGAGCTGCCGCGCGAAGAAGCCATCGCCTACATGGAGAAGCTGGGCGAGCCCTACAAGGTCGAGCTGATCCGCGACCTGCCGGAGGATGCCGTCATCAGCTTCTACCGGCAGGGGGAATTCGTCGACCTTTGCGCCGGGCCGCACATCGCCTCGACCGGCAGGTTCAAAAACGCCAAGCTCATGAGCGTGGCCGGCGCTTACTGGCGCGGCAGCGAAAAGAACAAGATGCTCCAGCGCATCTACGGCACCGCGTTTGAAAAAAAGGCCGACCTTGACGCCTACCTGACCATGCTCGAAGAGGCCAAAAAACGCGACCACCGCAAGCTCGGCAAGGAGCTGGGTCTGTTCACCATCCTCGACGAGGGGCCGGGCTTCCCGTTTTTCCTGCCCAAGGGCATGGCGCTCAAGAACGAGCTCATCAGCTACTGGCGCGAGGTGCACAAGCGCTACGGCTATGTGGAGATCGCTACGCCCATGATCCTGAACCGGCGCCTCTGGGAGACGAGCGGACACTGGTTCCACTACAAGGACAACATGTACACCACGGTCATCGACGATGAGGATTACGCCATCAAACCGATGAACTGCCCCGGCGGCATGCTCGCCTATAAGACCGAGATGCACTCCTATCGTGACCTGCCGCTGCGCGTGGCGGAACTCGGGCTCGTCCACCGGCACGAGCTCTCCGGCGCGCTACACGGGCTGTTCCGCGTGCGTTGTTTCACGCAGGACGACGCGCACATCTTCATGACGTGGGAGCAGATGAAGGACGAGATCAAGGGCGTGATCCGCCTGTTCGACGAGATCTATTCCACCTTCGGCCTGCCGTACAAGATCGAATTGTCCACCATGCCGGAGGACCATATGGGCGAAGAGGCCGTCTGGGACTTCGCCACGCAGACGCTGCGCGACGCAATCGTGGAGACCGGCAAGCCCTACACCGTCAATGAGGGCGACGGCGCTTTCTATGGCCCGAAGCTGGACTTCCACCTGTCCGACTGCCTCGGCCGCACCTGGCAATGCGGCACCATCCAGCTCGACATGCAGCTACCGGAACGCTTCGAGCTTGAGTACACCGGCGCCGACGGGCAGAAGCACCGCCCCGTCATGATCCATCGCGCGGCGTTCGGTTCCATCGAGCGGTTCATCGGCGTGATCACGGAGCATTTCGCCGGCGCCTTCCCCACGTGGCTCGCCCCGGAGCAGGTGCGCGTGCTGCCCATCACCGACCGCGCCGCCGAAGCCTCCCGTCAGGCGCAGGCAGCTCTCGCCGCCAGGGGCGTGCGCGTCGAATGCGACCTGCGCAACGAGAAGATCGGCTTCAAGATCCGCGAGGCGCAGATGCAGAAGGTGCCGTATATGCTCGTGCTCGGAGACAAGGAGGTGGCCGGCGGGCTCGTGTCCGTCCGTTCGCGGCGGGACGGCGACCTTGGCACGATGACGCTCGACGCCTTTGCCGAGCGGATTCTCGAGGAGATCTCCACCAGGGCAAAGTGATCCCTGCGCAGCATTGGCGGCCGTCCCTTTGGACGGCCGCCGCGTTGTCCTGACCGGGCAGGAAAACCCGTCTTCCTCCGCTGATGGACAACTGTACGCCTTCCGGCAGGAAAGCAACCGAAGGCCCTGCTCCTCCTTCCCTTCCCGTTTCCCCCTCCCCCTCTTTCCCCGGGGTTCTTGATTAAAAAATTAAAAACGGCCAAAGGCGGGCGAGGCCCTGCCGGCCCGCCCGGTTTGTTGACTTTCATTTGGTTCTTGTCTGGTGATAAAGAAAAGAATGCCTCCCCTACGTCCCCCTTCCGTCCAAGGTGCGCACGGGTCTCAGAGCAGCGGCTCCACCGCGTCCACCCGCGCCGCCAGCCGCAGGAACGTCGGGTTTTGGGAGAGCATGGGGTCGCCATGCACGCGCATGGGCCGGAACACATCCGCGCACCGGTCGCGGTTTTTGCGCGTCAGCGCGCGCCGCGCGCCGGGCGTAACCGCAGCGACAAACCGTGCGTACGGGGTATACACCACGCGCCGGCCGGCCTCGCAACACCGGACGCAGAGCGCCGCCTCGGCCCCCGCCGTTTCAAACGTCTCGTCAAACCCGCCAAGCGAAAGGAACTGCTGCGTATCGACCATGAGCGCCCCCTGCACGGCGGAAACGTTACGCGTGCAGTTGGCGTACCGGTTCTGCGCCGGGTCCGCAAGGCTGTCCGGGCGCCCGGCAAACAGTGAGACGGGCAGCTCCGAAAGCCCGAGAACGAGCCCCGTATGCAGCAGCCGTCCCGCACCGTCCACGATCTTCCCGCCCACGGCCGCCACCCCCGCCTGACCGGCCTGTTCGACGAGCCGTTCCAGCGCATCGTGCGCGCCGAGCGCCAGCCCCGCATCGAGGAAGAGCAGCAGCTCGCCCTTTGCATGCCTTGCCGCCTCGTTGCGCAGCCGGGCGGCATTGGCCTCGCCGGGGCGGGCGACGACCGTAGCGGCGCGCTGCCCGGCGAGCGCGCGATAATAGGCGCGCGTACGCGCATCCGGCAGCGTCCCGTCCGCCACGATCAGCTCATAATGACGGTAGGCGCTGCGCCGCTCGACCGATTCCAGCGTGTGCCGCAGCGCGTCCGTATCGCCCTCGTTCTGCACGATTACGGAGACAAGCGGTTCGCCCACGATGCCATAGCGCACGTCAAAACTGCCGATGAACAGCCCCTCTTCCACCGTCCCGCACCGGCCAAAGCGCCTGAGCGCGTCCGCCACAATGCGGCGGCTGCAGCACGGCGGCGCTGGCGCCCCGCGAAACAGCGCGTGCGGGATGTGCCAGGCGCGGCCCGTCAAAGCGGCGGCACGCAACAGCAGCGCATAGATTGCGTCCGCATCCTCCCGCCCGTCCGTGCCGACGCGTGCAAACAGCGCCGCGGACAGCACGACCGGCGAGCCGGCATAGTTTGTCGCCAGCAGCGTCTCCGGCGCATAGGCCGGCCGGAAAACGGAGCGCTCCCGCCCCTCCGGGTCTGCCTGCACCGCATCGCCATAGATGAGCGCCGCACCGCCCGCCGCCGCCCGCCGGATCAGCGTCGGCGCCTCGCCCGTCAGCCTCCCGCCGGCGCACAGAGCGACATATTCCCCACGCAATGTCTCGATCCGGTCCAAGTCAGAGCACCTCCCGATACGGCTCGTGCAGGCGGCTGCAGCCTACCGCACCCGCGACGGCCAGCCCCGCCATCAGGCAGAGAAACCACAGCGTGCGGTTCCATGCCGGGAAACTGGCGCCCGCGATCAGGCAGGCGCGCGTGGCGTCCACCACGTACCCGATGGGCGAGAGCCATTGCGCCGCCCCTGCGCCAAACAGCCGCCCGGCCGGCCAAGCCACGGGCGCGAACCAGAAGAAGAGCGACAGCGTCAGCCGCATCCCGTGCGCTACAAACCTGCCGAAAAACGGCGCAAACATCGCCGCAAAATAACCCTCCGCCACCCCCTGCAACATGCCGCACAGCAGGCAGTACGGCAACAGGAACCAGCGCGGCGACAGGCAGTTTGTCGCTGCCGCCGCCACCGCCGCCGCCAGCAGCCAGGGCGCGGCGAGCACGAATGCCGCCGCCACGCGGGCCGGCGGCACGAGCGCGCTGCGGCACAGGTTCCGCCGCACGAGCGGCGCATAGACAAAATAGGCGTTGGCGCTGGCAAGCAGCGCGTTTTCGTAATAAAACCACGGCGCCAGCCCGGCCAGCAGCCATACCGCATATGGTGCGCCCTGCTGCGCGCCCAGCGGAGAAACGGCGGCAAACAGGAAGAGGCAGACGGCCGCCTGCACCGCGTCGCCGAGAAACGACGCTGCATACCCGCGCAGCCGCCCGCTGAGATCCGCCGCTACAAGTGCCATCCATTCGCGCATACCGTTAGCTTGCCCCCGCCGGCGCGCTCTATGCGGTTCCGCCGGCGCGCGCCTCCTTCAGGGTGCGCTCGATTGAGGGCGGGAACAAAAACGGGAACAAAGCGCATGGGCCCCAGCCGCGCCGCCGGCCATGGCGGACGAAAACGGCCGGCTCGGGGACGCGCCGCCGGGCGTGAACGGCACCCGCCCACGCCCGATGGAACGGCCCGGGCGCGGAGGGACGGCCGCTATCGACGGCATTGCATCCGGCTTTCGCCGGCCCCGGCGGGAAGGATCGACGGCCGGATGGAAAACACGGCTTTACCGGCGGCCGGTTTTGCGGTATGATGGTTGCAAAACAAAGCCGGCAACACGGCGGCCTGTCCGGCCGTCGCAGCTTGCGCCGGGCAGGGCGTATGCGCGCCGCAGGGACACCGCCCTGCCGAAAACGGAACCCGTACCATTGCCCGCCGCTGGGTCGCGCCGCTTCGCCCCTCCGCCGGGTCGCGCCGCTCCGCCCCGCCGCGCGGCGAACGGCCGCAGGCGGGCGCAGGGCGCAGGATGTACGGCTACGCCGGGCAGGGGCTTATGCGCGCCGCCGAAGTGGCGGCGGGGACGGACAACGAAAAAGGAGGAATGCCGATGCTGACCCATGGTGGATGCGAGGCCGCCGCCAACGTGCGGCAGGCGACGGAAACGCTGGTGCGCGCCCTGTACGGCGCCGATACCGGCGCGCTGGCCTTCCCGGAGGTTGCGGAGCTGGAGCGGGACGCCTACGGCCGCGTGATGGTGTTTGTGCGCGTGCGCGAACCATCCGGCCGGGAGGAGGCGCTGCTGCTCGTCTTTACGGCGGTCGAACCGGACGGGACGTTCCGCGCGTCGCCCAAATGCGTCATGCGCGTGCGCGAAAACGCCTTTTATGCGGGGCTGGAACACCATCGCGTCCGCAACAGCTGGAACTGCCCGATCGACAGCGTGCCCGTATTTTGACCGGCGCGCACCTTGTTTTGTCCGCAAATTTTTGCGCCGGTTTTGCGATTTTTTTCACGATCGGCATTCCGGTGACGAAAAACTCCCGTTTGCGGGGATTTCAATATTCAATTTATAAAATAACGGCATTGACATTTGCACGCAAATCCTGCAAACTAATTACATACGACATCCGGGGGTACACATCCATGTATGCAGTCGGTCTGATCGCAGCAGCCGGGATGTCCAGACGGATGGGGCAATGCAAGGCACTTCTGCCGGTCGATGGCAGGCCCATGATCGAGCGCACGGTTTCCACTTTTTCCCAGGCAGGCATTTCCGAAATCTACGTCGTCATCGGTGGCTATGCCGAACAGATTGTGCAGGCGCTCCGGCCTACGCACGTTCACTTTTTATACAACGCCGCCTATGAAACGGCGGATATGTTCGCCTCGATCCGGCTTGGGATCGACTACATCGCGTCCCATACGGATGCGGAGGCGGTTTTTCTGCTCCCCGTGGATATGCCGGCCATTCCGCCGTCGCTCCTGCCCCAGCTCCTGCGCTGCATGGAGCGGACGGATGCGGATCTCGTATTCCCCAGCCGCAACATGCGGCGGCTCCACCCGCCGCTGCTGCGCCGCCGTTGTTTTGGCGCCGTCACCGGCTATGCGGGCGGGGACGGGCTACGCGGCGCATTCCGCGAAATGAACGGCAACATCGCCTATGTGGCGACGGACGACGAGGGTTGCGCCATCGATGTGGATACCCCGGACGATTATCAAAGATTGCTCCAACACCTGCAGGAGGAACGATAGATGCGTTGCGGCGCGCTGATCGCCGCCGCCGGCGTACCGGCGGAGCTGGAACAGTTCCTGCCGCTGGCCAAGGTGGGCGGCACTTCCATCATCAAGCGGCAGATCCGCGTGTTCAAACAGCTCGGCGTCGATCCGATCGTCGTCGTAACGGGTTATCATGCGGCACTGCTGGAGCGGCATCTGGCGCACAGCAGCGTGCTCTGCATCCGCAACCGGCGCTATGCGACAACGCGCCTGATCGACTCCATTCGGCTCGGCATGGACGCATTGATGCAAACCGATGCGGTCCTGATCGTGCCGGGCGACGTTCCGTATCTGCATCCGGATACCCTGAGGGCGCTGCTGGATGCTCCCACGCCCATCGCCGGGCCCCAGCACGGGCACCGACTCGGGCATCCGATTCTGGTGCGCCGCGAATGCTTCGACGCGCTGCTCGGTTACGACGGGCCGCGCGGGCTGCGCGGGTTCATGCTGGAACATGCGGCGCAGGTCACCCGCGTACCCGTGGACGACAGCGGGGTGCTGCTCTCGGTCAACACGGCGGAAAAGCTGGCGGCGGCGCAGGCGTCCCATCTCCCGGCCATACCGGCGGCGGCGCATGTCGACCTCTCGTTGCGCTATGGCGGCTTCCTGCTCAACGAGGAGCTCATCCGCCTGCTCCGCACCATCGGGGAAACCGGTTCCCTGCGCGCCGCCTGTATGGAGATGCAGATCGCGTACAGCCGCGCGTGGATCATGCTCGGCAAGGCGGAAGAAGCCCTCGGCGTACCGCTGCTGATCCGCAAGCTCGGCGGCGCCGCAGGCGGCGGCAGCGAACTGACGCCGGAGGCGCTCGCGCTTGCGGATAGTTTTTCCCGTCTCGCGCAGGAGCTGGAGCGCGAAGCAAACCGGCTTTTGCAGCGCGAATTTTCCACACAGGGCTGATCGCCCGTACAACAAGGCATCCGGGCTCTTGACGGGCCTGACTAAATTATCTATTGGAAAGGAGAACGACCTTGAAAGCATTTGAGTACCTGCTTCCCCAGACGTTGGAGGAAGCCATCGCCCAAAAAAAGCAGTACGGTGCCGCCGCTGTCCTGATGGCGGGGGCGACGGATATCGTCGTCCGCATGCGCGACCGTCTGCTGCAACCCGACTACGTAATCGACCTCAAGGGCATCCCCGGCCTTGACGGCATCACGTTTTCCGAGTCGGACGGTCTGCGCATCGGGGCCCTGGCAAAGATGAACGAGATCGCCGCCAACGATGAGGTGCGCAAACGCTACCCCACGCTGGCCAAGGCGGCCGCCTCCGTCGGCAGCAAGCAGGTGCGCAACCGCGCCACCTGCATCGGAAACATCGTCAACGCCTCGCCGCTGGCCGACACCGCAACCCCGCTGTACTGCTACGACGCCATCGTGGAAATCGCCGGTCCGGACGGTCGCCGCGAGGTGCCCATCCGCGATTTTATCCTCTTCGTGCGCAAGGTGGATCTGAAGGAGGGCGAGATCGTCACCGGCATCCGCGTCCCGTTCGTGACGGCCCAGGGCGAGTTCTACAAGATCTCGCGCCGCAGTCAGGTCGATCTTTCCACCGTGTGCGGCACGGTGCTCCGCGTCGGGGACGACTATCGCGTGGCGATGGGTTCCGTCGCACCCACGCCGCTGCGCCTGCCCAAGACCGAAGCGCTGCTGGCGGGCAAGAAGCTCGACAAGGCGTTGATCGCGGAGGCGGCGGCGCTCGCCGCGACCGAGGTCAGCCCGATCGACGACGTGCGCGCCGACCGGCAGTACCGGCTCGACATGGTTTCCTATATCGTGCGCGACGCGCTCGGCAAGCTGGCATAAGGAGGTGGCCATCATGGAATATCGGGTGAAATTTACCGTTAACGGCGCGCCGGTGGAGCTGTCGGTTCCCGCGAACCGCACGTTGCTCTCCGTGCTGCGCGACGACCTGGCCCTCACCGGTACCAAAGAGGGCTGCGGCGCCGGCGAATGCGGCGCCTGCACGGTCATCATGGACGGGCTGGCCGTCAACGCCTGCCTGATCCTCGCGCCGGAACTCAACGGCAAGCGCATCGAGACCGTCGAGGGCCTTGCCAATGGCGACGAGCTTTCGCCGCTGCAGGAGTCCTTTATCGAGCATATGGCGCTGCAGTGCGGGTTCTGCACGCCGGGCATGCTCATGAGCGCCGAGGCGCTGCTGCGTGAGAATCCGCATCCCACCCACGACGAGATCGTCTGCGCCATGAGCGGCAACCTGTGCCGCTGCACCGGCTACAAGAAGATCGTCGAAGCCATCGAAGACGTTGCGGCCAAGGGGGTATACGAAAAATGAAGGTTGTCGGTCAATCCGTAGAACGGCTTGACGCCGTAAAAAAGGTCACGGGCACGGCGCAGTTTGCGGATGATATCCGCTTTTCGCGCCCGCTGTACGCGCAGGTCAAGCGCAGCCCGTATGCACATGCAAAGATCCTCTCCATCGATACCTCGAAGGCGGAGGCGCTTGAGGGCGTTCGCTGCGTCATCACCGGCGACTACTACAAAAAGCGCACCGGCCTCTACCTCGAGGACAAAAACTTCCTCGCCGTCGGCACCGCCAAGTTCCGCGGCGAACCGGTAGCCGCCGTCGCGGCGGAAAGCCCGGAGCTGGCCGAAAAGGCCTGCGAGCTGATCGAAGTGTCCTATGAGGAGCTGCCCGCCGTGTTCGACTCCCTCGACGGCATGAAGCCCGACGCGCCGCTGATCCATCCCGATCTGCACACCTATAAGGTGCTGCCGATCTTCTACCCCGAAAAGGGGACGAACATCTCGCACCACTACGTCCTGCGCAAGGGCGACGCCGACCGTGCGTTTGCCGAGGCGGACCGGGTGTTCGACCACAGCTTCTATATTCCGCACGTGCAGCACGTGCCGATCGAGCCGCATGCCTGCACCGCGCAGTACATGCCGGACGGCGAGCTGACCATCTGGGCGGCCTGCCAGTCCCCGTTCGCCGTGCGCCGGGCGCTGGCGGAAACCTTCGGGTTCCCGCTGAACAAGATCCGCGTCATCAGCAAGGCGGTGGGCGGCGGGTTCGGCTGCAAGGCCGGCACCACGCTCGAAGGCATCGTCATCCCGCTGGCCATGCGCTGCCCCGGCCGGCCCGTCAAGCTGACCTACACGCGCGAGGACGAGTTCCAGTACGCCTACGTGCGGCAGGGCCTGCACATCCGCATCCAGACCGCCGTACGCAAGGACGGCAAGATCATCGGCTCCAAGAACACGCTCGCCTGGGACGGCGGCGCCTACACCGAGTACGGCGTCAACATCGTCAAGGCGGCCGGTTGGGGCTGCGTCGGTCCGTACGACATCGAGAACATCAGCACGGACAGCTACTGCGTCTACACCAACCATCCCGTCGGCGGCCCGTACCGCGGCTTCGGCATGAGCGAAATCCACTTCGCCATCGAGCAGAACATCGATATGATCGCCGCCGAGATGGGTATTTCTCCGCTCGATGTGCGCCGTATCAACGGCATCCGCGAGGGCGGCATCTCCGCGACCGGCCAGACCATCGAGGTTGCCGGCTATCAGGAGTGCCTGGAGCGCGCCGCCGAGCTGCTCGAATACGACAAGCCGTGCGAGCCCTCCGGCAGCCCGACCAAGCTGCGCGGCAAGGGCCTTGCCGGCGGCTGGAAGGCGCCCTCCATGCCGACGGACGTGGCGAGTTCCGTCATCATCCGCATGAACGAGGACGGCACCTTCGTGCTGCTCTGCTCGTGCCACGACATGGGCCAGGGCTCGGATACCGTCATGGCGCAGATCGCGGCCGAAACGCTGACCGTCAGCCCGGATAAGATCACCGTGCGCACCGGCGACACCGACCACACCCCCTACGAGTGGCAGACCGTCGCCTCCCGCTCCACGTACTGCGCCGGCAACGCGACCAAGCTCGCCGCCGAGGACCTGCGCAACAAGATCCTGGAGCTGGCACAGATCAAGATGGGCACCTGGAAGAGCGACCTGTACCTCGAGGACGGGTACGTGCGCCGCAAGTTCTACCCCGACATCAGGGAGCCCATCAGCACGTTCGCGCTCGGCCTCACGCTGCCGGATCAGAGCGGCATCGGCGGCCCCATGATCGGCGTCGGCTCGTTCACCGTGCCGAACAACATCGCCGCCGACGTCAAGACCGGCCTCTCGCCCAAGCCCGTCGCCTTCTGGAGCATGGGCGTCAACGGCGCCGAGGTCGAGGTCGATACCGAGACGGGCAACATCAAGGTGCTCAAGATGGTTTCCGTATTCGACGCGGGCAAGGTCATCAACCCGCAGATGTACGAGGGGCAGGCCGAGGGGGCCATGGTGCAGGCGCTCGGTACCGCGCTGTTCGAGGAACTCAAGCTCAAGGAAGGCCGCGTGCTCAATCCGAGCTTTGTGGACTACAAGATCCCCACCATCGACGACATGCCCGAACTGATCGTCGAGGCGGTCGAAAAGCCGGAGCCGACCGGCCCCTATGGCGCGCGCGGCATCGGCGAGATCGTCATGGTCCCCGGTGCGCCGGCCATCGCCAACGCCGTGGCCAACGCCATTGGCTGCCGCTTCCTGCGCATGCCGCTCACGCCCGACGTGGTGCTTGCGGCGCTGCGCGAAAAGAAGCAGCGGGAACAGGCATAAGCGTAAAACTGCAGCGCGGCGGGCATGGCCCGCCGCGCTTGCATATGCCGTTCGCCGGCCATCACAGGACGCCCGAAGCAATTTCCGGTCGGGACCCCGTCCGGATTCGAAACGGAACCGCCGTCGCCCCGCAGGCGACGGCGGTTCCGCGTTTCCCTTGCAAAGCCGCCCCGCGGTTTTATTTGACCGGCGTGCCGGTGCGATCCTTGAGCAGCACGTCGTGCGCGCCGCCCTCCACGATGCTGACCGACGAGACGAGCGTAAGCCGTGCATTGCGCCGCAGCGCCGGGATGCTCAACGCGCCGCAGTTGCACATGGTGGAACGGATTTTGCTCAACGTAACGGCCACGTTTTCGGACAGGCTGCCCGCATACGGGACATAGGAATCAACGCCCTCGACAAAGGAGAGCTTCTGCGCGCCGCCCATATCGTACCGCTGCCAGTTGCGCGCCCGGGCGCTGCCCTCGCCCCAATACTCCTTCATATAACTGCCGCCCACGAGCACGCGGCTGGTCGGGCTCTCGTCAAAGCGGGCGAAATACCGCCCCAACATGCAGAAGTCTGCGCCCATGGCCAGCGCCAGCGTGATATGATAGTCCTGTACGATGCCGCCGTCCGAACAGACGGGCACATAGATCCCCGTCTCCTCGAAATACTCATCCCGCGCGCGCGCCACCTCGATCACCGCCGACGCCTGCCCGCGGCCGATCCCCTTGGTCTCGCGCGTGATACAGATGGAGCCGCCGCCGATGCCGACCTTGACAAAGTCTGCGCCCGCGTCCGCCAGGAAGCGGAACCCCTCCCGATCCACGACGTTGCCCGCGCCGACCCTGACCGTCTCGCCATAGCGCGCGCGGATGAACGCGAGCGTATCCTTCTGCCACTCGGAATAGCCCTCGGACGAATCGATGCACAGCACGTCCGCGCCCGCTTCGACCAGCGCCGGGACGCGCGCCTCATAGTCGCGCGTGTTGATGCCCGCGCCCACGATGTACCGTTTCTGCGCATCCAGAAGTTCGAGCGGGTTTTCCTTATGCGCGTCATAATCCTTGCGGAAGACAAACGCGACGAGACGCCCGTCCGCGGAAACGATCGGCAGCGCATTGAGCTTGTGCTCCCAGATGATGTCGTTTGCGGCCTTGAGCGTCGTGCCCTCCCGGGCGTAGACGAGCCGATCAAACGGCGTCATGAACGCGCGCACCGGCGTCTGCGGCGCCATGCGGCTCACGCGGTAATCGCGGCTTGTGACGATGCCCACCAGCCGCCCGGTCGCCGTGCCGTCCTCGGTGACGGCCATGGTCGAATGCCCCGTGCGCGCCTTGAGCGAGAGCACGTCTTGCAGCGTATCGTCCGGGCGCAGGTTGGAATCGCTCGCCACAAACCCCGCCTTGTAGCCCTTGACCCGGCGCACCATCTCCGCCTGCTGTTCAATCGGCTGCGACGCATACAGGAAGGAGATGCCGCCCTCCCGCGCAAGCGCAACGGCCATCCGGTCGTCCGACACCGCCTGCATGACGGCGGATACGAGCGGAATGTTCATCGTGATCGCGCTCTCCTCTCCCCGCCGGAACCGTGTGACCGGCGTGCGCAGCGACACGTTGGCCGGGATGCAGTCCTTGGACGAATAGCCGGGGATGAGCAGGTACTCGCTGAAGGTATGCGAGGGTTCGTCATAAAAATAAGCCATGTTTTCCTCCGTTTGCAGTCGTTGTTTCGTTCGCGCACGCCTGTTTCCGTACCCGGCCGCGCCGGGCAGGGCCGCGGAAAATGCCGCCGGGCGGGGCCGTTGCCCGAAAAGCGGTCCCACGCTCGCGGAACCGCGCGCCGCTTCAGCGCAGCGCCGCCACGGCGTCCCGGATGCAGTCGAGGAACGCCTCCTCGCCAAACGTGTTGATCTTGAAGAACACCGCCTGGCTGCCGCCGGACGTGATGGCGCTCAGCAGCAGGCGCTGCCCATCCCCCAGCAGCGTTAGATTCAGGCTGACGCGGTTGCTGCCGATCATGCTGTATCGCTCGTACACGCGCACGGCGCAGCGGCAGCCGCCGATCGTCATATCGCTCGCGTCCTCGCATGTGGCGGAAACGCTGCGGCCGAGCACCGCCTGTTCCAGCGTCTGCAGCACCGCGTCAAAATTGCCGTGCAGCGTACATTCCAATTTTGCCATGCCTTTCCCCTTCCTGATGGATCTTGTCGGCCGTGCGCGCCTCAGGACGCGAACAGCAGCATCAGCGTCATGCAGAGCAGCGAGAGCAGGATCGTGATCGTATTCCAACTGCTCGCAAGGCCTACGTCGCCCCCGCGCTCGCGCGTATAGGCCGGGCTGATGGACGAAACCGGCGAAAACGCCGCAAGCGCCGCGCCCAGCCGGATCTCCGGATCGAACGGCAACAGGTAGAAAAAGCACAGGCTGAGCACAAGGGAAACGCCGAAGCGCACGCACACCGCGCGCCCGATCCACCGGAGCTGTTCGCGCCGGATATCCAGGTTCATGCCGAGCCCCAGCATGAGCATGGCCAGAAAGCTGTTGGCCGAGCCGACCAGCTCCGCAAACTCCAGCACCGGCCCCGGCAGGCGTACCCGCAACACCGCGAGCAGCAGCATGATCAGATAAGCGAGGATGGTGACGCTGCGCGCAAGCCGCTTCAGCGTCGGCCCGAGCCGCAGTCGCCCCCCCTCCTGCAGGGCGGCGCAAACCGCGTTCGTGCCGCCGGTCGCCCAGATGGCGTTGCCGGCGTCAAACAGGCAGGCCGACACCACCGCCGTTGGGCCGAGCAGGCTCGACACATACGGCAGCGCAAAGCAGCCGATGTTGTAGCCGGAAAAGTTGAGCATGCAGAACACCTGTTCCTGCCGGCCGCGCCGCCTGCCCGCCAGATAGCCGAGGCTGACGAACAGCGCATTGCACAGAAAGCCGAGCGGGAACAGCCAGAGCAGCGCGCCGGAAGCCTCCATGTGCGCAAAGTTGGTGATCACCGCGCACGGCAGCGTCACGTTCAAAACCACGCGGGAGACGACGGCAAAGGCCGACTCCGGCAAAAAGCCGATCCGGCGCAGCACATAGCCCAGCGCGATGACGAGCAACAGGATACAGGCTCTGGTGACGATTTCTTGCATATCGAAAAGTATACCGCTTTCCCCGGCCTTCGGCAAGAGCGTTTGCGCCGTCGGGCGGTAAAATTCTTCAACCCGGCGCGCCCAGCGTCCAAAGCGCAACGGCCAGCAGCAGCGACGCGGCGCTGAGCAACGCGCGCACGCGCGGCCGGGCCATGCACAGCGGCGAAGCGAAGAGCATCGACAGGAAGAAGAGCGCATAGCCGGCGGCGCCCGGCGCCGGGACGGCGAGCGAAAGCGCGCCCCCCGCCTCGGCTACGCGCAGAATCACAGAAAGCGCCGCGCGCGGCACAACCGCCACCGCCGCGCCGAGCGGCAGCGAAAAGAGGCTGAGCACCAACGCAAGCAGCGCCGGCACAAAGAACAGCGGCACGAGCGGCAGCACCAACAGGTTGGCCACGATGGACAGCAGCGGCACCACGTCGAAAAAGCGCGCCGTCGCCGGGATCGTGGCAACGACGACCGCAAGGCCGGAGGAAAGCGCCCGCCCCGCCTGCTCCCCGAGCACCGCCAGCGGCCGCATGAGCGGCGGTTGCAGCAGCGCCAGCCCGGCGACGGCCAGGAAGGAGAGCTGAAAGCTCGCGTTCCAAAGGGCAAACGGCTTGGCCAGCAGCACCAGCACGAACGCAAGCGAAAGCGCGCTGGGCAGGTCGCGCCGGCGCCGCAGCGGCACGGCCGGCAACACCGTGAGCAGCATCACGCACGCGCGCAGCACCGACGGCGTAAACGCGGTCAGCGCCGCATAGGCCAGCAACAGCATCGCCAGCACGGCAAAGCGCAGCCACATGCGCCGGATGAGCCGGAGCGGCACGAGCAGCGCGCCCGCAAGCACCCCTACGTGCAGGCCGGATACGGCCAGCAGATGCGCAATTCCCACCGCCCGAAAGTTGTCGACGGTCGCCTCTTCCATATCGGCCAGACCGCCGCCCAGCAGAATGCCGCGCGCCGCCTGCGCCTGCACCGCATCCGGGAACAGCGTATCGATGCGGCAGGCGATCGACTCCCGCGCGGCCAGCAGCCATCCGTACAGATCCTCCCGCCCGCCGGACACGCGCAGCGTATCCGCGCCGGCATAGGCGTGGCAGGCGATCCCCCTGTATCGGTCATAGGTGCGCCATACCGCCTCCGAAGGCTCCAAAGCCGCCTCCACCTCGACGCGCTGCCCATAGCGGAGCGCAGGCGCGCCATAAAGGGTCAGCCGCACGCGGCCGCGCACCGCCACGCCATCGACGGCGGCGGCGTCCAGCAGGAGCACCTGCCGATTCTCGACCGTCTCCGGCAGCTCCGCAATGTGGCCGGTCACCACGCCGGATGTCGCCACAGGCGCCCGGGGGCATTGCAGCAGCGCGCTGAGCAGCGCCAGGCATGCGGGAAGCAGCACGAGCAGCGCGCGCCGCGAAAGCCAGAGCGCCGCAACGGAAAGCACGAGCAGCACCGCCAGCACGGCGGGCGCGCGCGACACATCCGCCGCGCCAAAGAGCAGCAGCCCGGCCAGCACGCCGAGCGCGGCAAGGCAGAGCGGCCGCCGCTGGAACAGGCGACGCGCCCCGAGCGCGTTTTCCGGAAGGGGATCGTTGCGCTGCTGCATTCGGTTATCCTTCCGATGTCGTCGTTTCGCTTCCCGGTGTTCTCTCCTTCGCCGCTTCTGTCCGCGCAGCGGCGCTTTTCGCCATGGCGCAGGCGGCAAGCGGCGTCCAAAAAGAAACGCCCTCCGGCAGCGGAGGGCGTTGCGGTTATGCGAGCCAGCGATGCGTCAACCGGCCGAGGATCTCCACCCCGCGCACAATATCCGCGTCCGACGGCATGGAGTAGTTCATCCGGAACCCGTTCGACGGGCGCGTCTGGTCGGTGGCGAACGCCATGCCCGGCACGCACGCCACGCCCTCCTGCACGGCCGCCTGCACGAACGGGCGCGCGTCCATGCCGTCCGGTAAAAAGCCCATGACGAACATGCCGCCCGCCGGGCGGTTGAAGCGCACGGCCGGGTGGAACCGCTTCTCCATTTCGCCGAGCATCAGGGCGCACTTATGGCCGTAGAGCCCGCGCAGGCGGGCCAGATGTCCTTCAAAATCATAGCCGGTCATAAACCGGTATGCGATATACTGGAACAGCGTGGCCGAGTGCACATCCGCGCACTGCTTGGCCGCCAGCAGCCGCTCGGCCAGCAGCGGCGATGCAACGGCATAGCCCAGCCGGAACGCCGGCGCAAACACCTTGGAAAAGCTCGCCGCATAGACCACGCGCCCGTCCGTATCCAACTGCTTGACCGGCGGCACGGGCGCGCCCGAAAAGCGCAGCTCGCCATAGGCGTCGTCCTCGAGGATGACCAGATCGTGCGCCTGCGCAAGGCGGTAGATCGCAGCGCGCTTTTCCGCGCTGGTGGTAAAGCCGGTCGGATTCTGGAAATTGGAGATCATGTACAGCAGTTTCGCGCGCGGCTCCGCCCTGAGCGCGGCTGCGAGCGCCTCCACGTCCATGCCGTCCGGCTCCATCGGGATGCCGACAAGCCGGGCGCCATAGGCCCGAAAGGAATTGAGATAGCCCACAAACGACGGCTCCTCCACCAGCGCCACATCCCCCTCGTTGAGAAGCACATGCGCAAGCAGATCGGCCGCCTGCTGGCTGCCGGTGGTTGTAAACACCGTGTTTTCCGCCGCAAGGCGCGCCCCAAAGCGCGCGGCCATGCGCGTGCTGAGCGCATCGAGCAGCGGCGCATAGCCCGCCGTGGCGCCGTATTGCAGCACGTCCGCCGGATGCTGCGCAAGCCCCTCCGCCGCAAGAGCGGCAATCTCCCGCACGGGGAAGGCCTCCTCAGGCGGATTGCCGCCCGAAAACGAGATGATGTCGTGCGATGCGGTGAGCGCCAGAATCTCCCGCACGGCGCTGTCGTCCACACCGGACATGCGGCCTGCAAATCTGATCTCCATAAACTGCCTCGTTGTTCCGACCGTTTTTTTCATTATATCGCCGGGCCGTCAAACGTGTCAACCGCATGCGGCCACGCGGGAAGGGCTTTACAAGCGAGATGGGTTGTGATATAATATGGCAATCATATTTCTGGAAAGGACTCGGTTGGGCGCGCATGGACGACGACAGTAGCGACGAAAACGGTGCTGCCATCTGCGCAAAACGGATACGGGAAACGATTGAGCATGATCTGCCTGCGGCAAGCGTCGCATGCGGAGCATGTTTTTTTGCTGTACCCGCAATACCGCGGCGCCGCGGCGCGACACAGACCGGGCATGGAAGGTAGGAAAATCATTTGAAGGATTCCGTGTGGCTATCGCTGCTGTTGCAGCTGATCCTCATCATATGCAATGCGATTTTCGCATGCGCCGAGATTGCCGTGATCTCGATGAACGACAACCGGCTGGCCAAGCTGGCCGCCGAAGGCGACAAGCGCGCCGTGCGGCTTGCCCGGCTGACGAGCCAGCCTGCGCGCTTTCTCGCCACGATCCAGGTGGCCATCACGCTGTCGGGCTTTCTCGGCAGCGCCTTTGCCGCGGACAATTTCTCCGACGGGATCGTCGACTGGCTGATCGGTCTCGGGGTCAAGATCTCGCCCAATACGCTCAACACCATCGCCGTTGTGCTGATCACGCTGATCCTGTCCTATGTGACGCTGATCTTCGGCGAACTCGTGCCCAAGCGCGTCGCCATGCGCAAGGCGGAGAAGCTGTCGCTGGCCATTTCCGGCCTTGTTTCGTTCATCTCCAAGCTCTTTGCGCCCATAGTCTGGCTGCTCACCGTTTCGACCAACGCCATTCTGCGGCTCGTCGGCATCGACCCGAACGAGAAGGATGAGGAGGTCAGCGAGGAGGAGATCCGCATGATGGTCGACGTCGGCAGCGAAAAGGGCGTGATCGATGCCGAGGAGCAGATGATGATCCAGAACGTGTTCGAATTCGACGACCTGTCGGTGGAGGAGTTCGCTACCCACCGCACGGACATGGTCGTTCTCTGGGAGGACGAGACCGTCGAACAGTGGAACGAGACCATCCGCGAGAGCCGCCATTCGCTCTACCCCGTGTGCGGCGAAACGGCGGACGATGTCATCGGCGTGCTCAACGCCAAGGATTATTTCCGCCTGGAGGATCGCACGCGCGAAAACATCCTGCGCGAAGCCGTGCGCCCTGCCTATTTCGTGCCGCAGAGCATCCGGGCGGACGTGCTGTTCCGCCAGATGAAGAAGACGCGCAACCACTTTGCCGTCGTGCTCGACGAATACGGCGGCGTGCAGGGCATCGTGACGATGAACGACCTGCTCGAACAACTTGTGGGCGATTTGGACGACGACATCGGGATGCCGGAGGAGCCGGGCGAGATCGAGCAGCTCGACGAGAGCACCTGGCGCATCCTTGGCACCGCGCCGCTCGACGACGTGGCCGAGCAGTTGCACGTCACGCTGCCGACGGAGGAATACGACACCTTCGGCGGGTTCGTGTTCGGCAGCTACGGCTCGGTGCCGGACGACGGCACGCAGTTCGAGATCGATGCCTGCGGGCTGCACATCAAGGTCGTGGAGATCGCGGAACACCGTGTCGAGCAGGCGCTCGTCTGCCCGCTTCGCGGCGAACCGGAAAACCCGGCGGACCAGGAGCGCGATTGACGCGGCGCCAAACGGTAACGATTGGGGGGCGACGGCAGGGCCTGCGGGCGTTGGCCGCCGCCCGTTTGGTTTCTCCCACCGGGGGACGGCGCAGGAAAAGCGGAAAATACCAAAAATGCGTCAGCAGTTGCGCTGGGCGAATTTTGTGTGATATAATATCCCAGTATATATAGCGGAAGCGCTGCGCGGAGGAGTCCAGAGGTGAAACCCGCTGCGATACTGGATATTGGAAGCTCAAAGATCGTCTGTCTGTGCGGCAGCTCCATCCATACGGATGGAATTCTGGTACACGGCGTCGGCATCTGTGATTATGCCGGGTTTGAGAGCGACGAGTTCCTCGATATGGCTTCGCTCGGCGAGGCGGTGCTTACCGCCATCGAAAGCGCCGAGCAGCAGAGCTGCATGCGCATCCGGGAGGTCGCGCTGGCCGTGCCGGCGCCGTTCGTCAAGCTGATCACCACCCGCGCGACGCTGCGCATCGAGTCGCGCAACGGGCGCGTAACGGTGCAGGACATCGACGATGTGATCTCCATGTCGCTCGAAAAGGCGCGCGCACCGGGCCATGTGCTCATGCACAGCACGCCCATATCGTTTACGGTCGGCGGCATTGAGCGGGCCGCGGTGCCGGAGGGCGCCCGTGCGGACGAGCTTTCCGCCGAGGTTTCGCACATGTACGTGCAGGAAACCTTCGTCCAGCAGATGGAGCGCATCCTCGCCTCGATGAACGTGGAGATCTCCATGTGCGTGAGCGCGCAGCTGGCCACGGCAATCCACATCATCCCGGAGCAGGAGCGCGTGCGTCCCGCCGTGCTGATCGATGTGGGCTACCGGCATACGGATGTGTGCCTGATCGAAAATGCGGCGCTGACCGGGCTGCAATCCATCGAGATGGGTGGCGCGCAGTTTGCTACCGACCTCAGTTTCGGGCTGGACATCCCGCTCGAATATGCCGAACAGGTCAAGCGGCGGTACACCTTTTTGCAGGAGCCGCTTTCGAATTTTGAGGTGATCCGCATGCCCACGGGCGTCAAGCGCGTGGAGCACCGCGTGATCGACCTCATCATGGATGCACGTGCGCAGGAGCTCTCCGCTCTGCTCAAAAAAGCCCTGCGCGACATGGGCGTTAGACCCGAGGCCCGCCCCGTCGTCTACCTGACGGGCGGCGGCGTCTCCATGATGCACGGTGCGGGGGAATACCTCAAGCTCCAGCTTGGGTACAACATCCGGCGGGACATGCCGTCCTACATGCACGAGATGAACTCGCCCAACTACACCAGCGCCTTTGGCGCGCTCGACTTTGTGCTCCGCGCCAGCGGGGACGATACTCCGGTACCCGAGGACACGAATTCGTTCTGGTCCAGGATTCTGGATAAACTCCGAAACTTATTGATAAAATAAGGGGGAACGAACATGTTTGAACAGGACTATGAAACCGCAACCTTTGCCCAGATCAAGGTGATCGGCGTCGGCGGCGCAGGCTGCAACGCCATCAACCGGATGGTGCAGTACGGCCTGCGCGGCGTGGAATTCATCGCGGTGAACACCGACCGGCAGGCGCTGTATCTGGCCAAATCGGAAACCAAGATCCAGATCGGTGAAAAACTGACCCGCGGTCTTGGCGCCGGCGCAGATCCCGAAATCGGCCGCAAGGCAGCCGACGAGAGCCGCGAGCTGCTTGTGGAGGCCATCAAGGGCGCCGATATGGTGTTCATCACGGCCGGCATGGGCGGCGGCACCGGCACCGGCGCTGCCTCCATTGTGGCAGAATGCGCCAAGGAACTGGGCGTACTGACCGTCGGCGTGGTGACGAAGCCCTTCACGTTCGAGGGCAAGGTGCGCATGCGCAACGCCGAAATCGGCATCGCAGCGCTCAAGCCCATCGTGGACACGCTCATCACCATCCCGAACGACAAGCTCATCGACCTCGTAGGCCGCGCCAGCCTGCCCGACGCACTGCGCGTGGCGGACGACGTGCTCCGCCAGGGCATCCAGGGCATCTCCGACCTGATCGCGGTGCCGGCAATGATCAACCTCGACTTTGCCGATGTCAAGACGATCATGAAGGAAAAGGGCCTCGCACACATGGGCATCGGCAGCGCCAACGGCGAAAAGCGCGCTGCGGAAGCGGCCCGGCAGGCCATTGAGAGCCCGCTGCTCGAGACGAGCATCAACGGTGCGCGCGGCGTGCTCATGAACATCACCGGTGGTCCGGATCTGAGCCTGCTCGAGGTCAACGAGGCTGCGGAGATCATCGCCGAAAGCGCCGATCCGGAAGCCAACATCATCTTTGGCGCGGACATCGACGAGGCCATGGGCGATTCGCTGCGCATCACCGTCATCGCCACGGGCTTCGAGTCCGAGCGGACGATCCCGCAGGCGCCGGCCGGCAGCATGTTCGGCGGCGGATCGATCTTCACGCAGTCCGCCTTCCAGCAACAGCAACAGCAGCAGGCCGCTCCGTTCCAGCAGTCCGCTTTCCGCGCGCCCGTACAACAGCAGCAGCGGCAGCCGCAGCCCTTCTCCGCCGCCTCGTATGCGCCGCGCCGCCCGGTCGCGGCCGAGGAGCCCACGCCCGAACCCGCGCCGCTCGGTGGCGACGCTGCATTCGGCGAAAGTGACCTCAGGCGCGATTACAACGAGAAGCCCAAGAACAAGCTCGACGTGCCGGCCTTCCTGCGCAAATAAGCGCGGCGGCCGTCCCCGCTGAATCGTTCCCGCTTTTGCCCCGCTCGTGATTGGAGCGGGGCATTGTCAACCAACGAGCAACCGGCAGGCAAGCGCCATGCCGGAGAGGAGGCAAACCCATGCAACCCGTCCTGATGATGATCCTGCCCAACTGCCCGCACTGCAAGCGGGCGCGCGCCCTGCTCGACGAGCTGCGGGCCGAAAACCCGGCCTATGCGTCCGTCCCGCTGCAAATCGAGGACGAAAGCCGCAACAAGGCGCTCGCAGACGCGCTCGACTACTGGTATGTGCCGTGCTGCTTTGTCGGCGGCAAAAAAATACACGAGGGCGTTCCCTCGCGCGAAGCCATGCAGGCCGTGCTCGACGCGGCGCTTGCGGGCGAGACGAAAGGCTGAACGTCGGGCGCGGGCCTTGCGGGCGAGACGAAAGGCTGAACATCGGGCGCGGGCCTTTCGGACGCGCCACAAGGTTGACCGGCGGGCGCGGGCCTTCCCAAGCGCCGCCCGCCGGCGGCTTCCTGTCATACGCTGTCGAAAAGAAAAAATGACCTCCCGCCCACGACAGGCGGGAGGCGCGGGCGCCCGTCACGGCGCCTGCAGCGTGTGCATGGGCACCTGATAAACGGTAAACCGCCCCCAATAGACCTCCGATTGCACGACGAGGCCGTCCACGCCGTTGGAAAACAGATAGCCGCTGCCCGCCTGCTCCACAAACGTGACATGCCGCGTCCGCTCCACAAACTCCAGCAGCGCGGGGCACTCGCCCCGCGGCGCGATATAGACCCCGTCGCCGCTGCCCACCTCGGCAAACGGCGTGTCGCTGTCGAGCTGTGCGGCGGCCAGCAGGTACGGGATCGGGTTGCCGCGCTGGAAGATCGCGCCGCCATAGCGCCACAGCACGCCGCCCGCCGCGAGCGACAGCGCCACGAGCGCCGCAGCCAGGCGCGCGCGGCGTTTTTTGTTGCGGGCCTTGGCGGCAGGCCGGGCCGGCCCCCGCTCCGCGGAAGACGCCGGCCCCTCCGGCACGGCGTGCAGACCGCCCTCCCGCGCAGCCGTGGACGGCGGTTCCGCTGTCGGAGACGGCGGCGCCTCGCCCGACAGCAGCGCCTCCACGGGGAGCCCCAGCGCCGCCGCCAGCGCCGGCAGCACGTCCACGCCGGGAAAGCTCCTCCCGCGCTCCCACTTGGAGACGGCCTTGGCCGTGACGTGCACGCGCCCGGCCAGCGCCTGCTGCGTCAGGCCCTGCGCGCGGCGCGCGGATGCGATCAGCGCGCCGGTCTTTCCCCTGTCCAAAGAACCACCTCCTCTTTCGAGTATAGCGGCGCGGCGCCAAAAAGGCAACCGACCGCCGGTCGACTGGCCCGGCGGCCGGTGTGTTGGAAGGCTCCTGGGCGTCCCCCGGCGGGCGGCGCCGCTACAGCAGCGTATGCTGGAGCAGTTCGTAGCGCAGGCGACCGCCCTCGCCCGTCCCCGGCGGCAGCAACGCGAGCGCGATGAACAGTTCCTCCGCCTCCGGCTGGCCCGTGCGGCAGAGATACGCATATGCCCCGTCGATGCGCGACACGACGTACTCTCCCGGCTCCCGGTTCACAGGCCGCGCACCTCGCACACGCCGATGGCCTCGCGCACGCGCGCGGCCGTCTCCTGCACGTAGGAGGGGGGGTGCGCGGGCAGATCCTCGTCCTTGCGGGGCCGGTACTGCTGCAGAAAATACCGTTGGGCGCCCTGCACGAGCATGGCTGCGCCGAGGATATCCTCCGTCGACAGCTCCGGCGCGAACGTCGTGCGGAACTCATGCGCCACGCCGCTGTGCTGCAGCAGGTAGATGCTGCGGCGCACGGCCTCCAGATCGCAGTGCACGCGCGTCACCGCGTCATATTGTTCCGGCGACGCTTTGATATCCATGGCGACATAATCGACCAGCTCGCGCAGCAGGAGCTGCTGCAACACATTCGGCTTCATGCCGTTGGTATCGAGCTTGACACGATAGCCCAGCGCCCGCACCCGCTCGATAAACGGGACGAGATCCTGTTGCAGCGTGGGCTCCCCGCCGGAAACGGTGACCGCCGTAAGCGTGCCGGCCCGCTTTTCCAGATAGTCCATGACCTCCGCCTCCGGCACAAGCGGCACGCCCCCGCGCAGGATCTCCTCGTTGTGGCAATAGGTACAGTTCATGTTGCAATACGGCGTAAACACCACGGCGCACGGCTGCCCCGGATAGTCCAGAAACGACGTTTTGCGCAGTCCCGCGATCAGCATGTTCCCCTTCCCCTCTCATCCCGGCGCCCGCATCCGCGGCGCCTTTTTCAAAAACGCGCACCCGCCGCCGGCCTGTGCCGTGGACGAACGGGTGCGTTGCGTTTCGCTGCCGTTCTTTGCCTTGCCCGCCGGCGGGGCAAGGGCGTCAGATGACGAACTTCTTGCGCATGAGGTACTCTTCCTTCTTGCCGGGGTTGTAGTTCTGTACCGGCCGCAGGAAGCCCACCACGCGGCTCCACACCTCAGCCTCGCGTCCGCACTCCGGGCAGGTGAAATGTTCGCCCGCAATATAGCCGTGCTCGTGGCACACGGAGAAGGTCGGCGTGATGGAGATATACGGCATCTTGTACTTCTCAAAGATCGTGCGGATGAGGTTCTTGCACGTCTCGATGTCCTCGATGCGCTCGCCGATATACAGGTGCTGCACCGTACCGCCGGTGTACAGCGACTGCAGCTCGTCCTGCAGGTCGCAGCATTCGAAAATATCGTCCGTATAGGTGACGGGCAACTGCGAGGAGTTGGTATACATCGGCTCCTCGATGCCGGCCTGGATGATATCCGGATAACGCGCCTTGTCGAGCTTGGCAAGGCGATAGCTCGTGCCCTCGGCCGGCGTGGCCTCGAGGTTATAGCTGTGGCCGGTCTCCTCCTGGAAGCGCACCATGAGGTCGCGCAGGAAGTGCATGACCTCGAGCGCAAAGGCAAGCCCTTCCCTGCTGCCGATGTCCTTGCCGAGGAAGTTGAGGCACGCTTCGTTCATGCCCACCAGGCCGATGGTGTTGAAGTGGTTCGTCCAATACTCGCCCGTGCGCGCCTTGACGTTGCGCAGATAAAACGCGCAGTACGGATACAGGCCGCGATCGGTCTGCCGCTCGATGATCTTGCGCTTGATCTCAAGGCTCGTCTTGCCCAGCATCGCCAGATGCTCAAGCCGCTTGAAGAACTCCTCCTTCGTCTTGGAGAGATATCCGATGCGGGGCAGGTTGATCGTGTACACGCCGATCGAGCCGGTCATCGGGTTGGACCCGAACAGGCCGCCGCCGCGCTTGCGCAACTCGCGCTTGTCGAGGCGGAGGCGGCAGCACATGGATACCGCATCCTCCGGCGACAGATCGGAGTTGATGTAGTTGGCGAAATACGGAATGCCGTATTTGCAGGTGATGCGCATGAAATCGTCCACCACCGGGCTGTCCCACTCAAAATCCTTCGTGATGTTGATCGTCGGGATCGGGAACGTGAACACACGGCCCTTGGCGTCGCCCTCGAGCATGACGTCGCAGAAGGCATGGTTGAACAGGTCCATTTCCTTCTGGAAGTCGCCATAGGTCTCCTTCTGATACTCGCCGCCGATGATGACCGGTTCGTCGCGCAGCGTCTTGGGCACCTTGATGTCGAACGTCAGGTTGGAGAACGGACACTGGAAGCCGACGCGCGTGGGCACGTTGATGTTGAATACAAACTCCTGCAGGCACTGGCGCACCTGGTCAAAGGTCATATTGTCGTAACGGATAAAGGGGGCGCAATACGTATCGAACGAGCTCCAGGCCTGCGCGCCGGCGGTCTCGCCCTGCGTGGTGAACGTGGAGTTTACGATCTGGCCGAGGAACGAGCGCAGATGCTTGGCGGGCTTGGACTCCACCTTGCCCTCTACGCCGCCAAACCCCTCGGAGAGGAGCTGCCGCAGATCCCAACCGGCGCAGTACGGCCCGAAGAAGCCCAGGTCGTGAATATGCACATCGCCGCTCTCGTGCGCCTTGCACACGTCCAGCGGGTACACCTCGTAGAGCCAGTACTTCTTCGTGAACGCTTCGCGGACATAGTTATTGAGTCCGTTGACGCTCTTTTGCATGTTGGAGTTTTCCTTGATCTGCCAGTCCTTATCGTTGAGATAATCGCCGAACATATCGATCGTGGCGCCGATGAGCGCATTGATTTCGCGCGTGCCGCGGCGCTTTTCGCGGTACAGGATATACGCCTTCGCGGTACGGGCATGCCCGGCCTCGATGAGCACCTTTTCCACGATGTCCTGCACGCCCTCCACGTCCGGCGTGCGGTCCTCATAGCGCAGCTCGGCCAGCCGGATGACCTCGTCGGTCAGCCGCTCGGACAGCGCCTCGTCGGTACCGTTGACAGCCTGCGCCGCCTTCCAAATGGCGCTCTGGATCTTCTTCCGGTTGAACGGTTCCGTTCTCCCGTCGCGCTTGATGATCTCTGTAAACATCCCATTGCCTCCCGTTCCGTTGTGTGCTTTGATAGTGTACCGCATACAAGATGTTGTGTCAATCTCGGAAAATGCATACCATATTTTGATATTTTTGGTGGATATGCGGTGGATAAAGTGGTGGAAAATCCTTCCTCCAAATGGTTTTTCTCCCAATCCGGGGAATTGCGGGCATTGTTGCAACAAGCGCCAATCGTGGATAACTCCGCGACCGGCTGCATGGAATGAATGGTTATGAATTTTGTTAAAAAAGAATTCATATTTTGTTGATGGTTTGTACAAGAATTGGTGGTCGCGATGACCTGCAAACCACAATATATTGTGGTTCCGTGTACAAACGCCGTTGTGAACCGGGTCACGCAGGCACAGGATATCGCGGCCGTCCGGCCCGGTCCCCCACAAGATGTTGTGGCCGTCCCGGCGGCAGGCGGCGTTTCCGGCGGCAGGCGGCGCTTCCGACGGCAGGCGGCGTTTCCGACGGCAGGCGGCGTTTCCGGCGGCAGGCGGCGCTTCCGGCGTCAGGCGGCGCTCCCGGCGGCAGGCGGCGCTTCCTGCGCGCAAGAAAAGGGGCGGCCGCCCGGAATGGGAGGCCGCCCGCTCGCCCGCAACGGGCGTCAGAGGCCGAACTTCTCGCTGATGATATCCACGATCTCCGCGCCGATGCGCTTTTGCGCCTCGACCGTGGAGGCGCCGATATGCGGCGTGGCGGATACGCGCGGGTGCTGCAGCAGCGCCGCACTCTTCGGCGGCTCCTCGGCGAACACGTCGAGCCCCGCGCCATAGACCTTGCCCGACTCGATGGCGGCAAGCAGCGCGTCCTCGTCCACGTTCGTGCCGCGCGAGGTGTTGATGAGAATGACGCCGTCCTTCATCTTGGCGATCGTCTCCGCGTTGACGAGCGGCTGGCCCGGCAGCGACGGCACGTGCAGCGAGATGATGTCGGACTGGGCGAACAGCTCGTCCAGCTCCACATAGCGCATGGTATCGCACACGAGATCCGGATTTTGATAGATATCGTAGGCAAGCACGCGCATGCCGAGCGCCTGGCAGCGGCGGCCCAGCGCCTGGCCGATGCGGCCGTACCCCACGATGCCCACGGTGCGCCCCGTCAGCTCGATGCCCTTGTACGCTTTCTTCTCCCAGCCGCCCTCGCGCATGGTGTGGCCGGCGGCGGAGATGTAGCGCGCGACGGAGAACATGTGCCCGAGCGCAAGCTCGGCCACGGCGTCGGAACTGGCGCGCGGCGTGTTGCGCACGGTGATGCCCTTCTCCTCGGCATAGGCCACGTCGATGTTGTCCACGCCCACGCCGCCGCGAATGATGAGCTTGAGCCGCCCGGTCTGGCAGGCTGCGTCGATGTGCGGGACGCGCACCTTGGTGGCAGAGCGGACGACGAGCACGTCGAACGACTGCACGGCCGTCTTGAGGGCCTCCGGGTCAAAGAACTCGCAGACCACCTCGCAGCCCTTCTGTTCGAGCGCGGCGATGGCGCCCTTTTCCATTCCGTCGGATGCTAAAATGCGGATCATTGCGCTTCCTCCTTTATGCGTGCTTGGCTTCAAAGTCCTTCAAAAACGCCACCAGCGCCTCCACGCCCTCCTTGGGCATGGCGTTATAGATCGAGGCGCGCAGGCCGCCGACGCTCTTATGGCCCTTCAGGTTGTCGAACCCGGCCGCCTTGCTGGCGGCCACGACTTCCGCATCGAGCTCCTTGCTGGCCGTCACGAACGGCACGTTCATCAGCGAGCGGAACTCCTTGTCCACCGTGCCGCGGAACATGCTGCTGCTGTCGAGATAATCGTACAGGATGGCCGCCTTCTCGCGGTTGCGGCGGTCCATCTCGGCAAGGCCGCCGATGGACTGCAGGTACTTGAACACCTTGCCGCACACATAGATGCACCAGCAGTTGGGGGTGTTGTACATGGAGCCGTTGTCCGCATGCGTGTCGTACCTGAGGTAGATCGGCAACCTGGCGTCCACATCCTTGCGGATCAGGTCCTCACGGATGATGACGATGGCCATGCCGGCCGGGCCGATATTCTTCTGGACGCCGCCGTAGATCAGGCCATAGTCCGCCACATTGCACGGCTTGGACAGGAACATGCTCGACTGGTCGGACACCAGCACCTTGCCCTTGGTGTCCGGCAGTTTGCGGTATGTCGTGCCATGGATCGTCTCGTTCTCGCAGATGTACACATAATCCGCATCCGGATCGACCGGCAGGTCGCTCCCGTCCGGGATGTAGCTGTAATTGCGATCCTCGCTCGTGGCCAGCAGGTTGACGCGGCCGAACTTCTTCGCCTCGGTGTACGCCTTCTTCGACCACGCGCCGGATACGATATAGTCGGCAACGCCGTTCTGCATGAGGTTCATCGGGATCATGGCAAACTGGAGCGTCGCGCCGCCCTGCACAAACAGCACCCGGTAGTTGTCCGGGATGCCCATGAGCGCGCGAAGATCCGCCTCCGCCTCGTCCACGATGGTCTGGAACACCTTGGAGCGGTGCGACATCTCCATAACGCACATGCCGCTGCCACGGTAGTTGAGCATCTCGTCCCTGCACTCCTCCAGCACCTGCTGCGGAAGCATGGACGGCCCGGCGGAAAAGTTATACGTACGGCCGTAATCCATCATCAAACACTCCTTCTTTTTTGTCCGTATTCTTTCGACAGGCGAAGTGCCCTTGACCTGTAAGCCTATTATATCGCGCCCCGGGCGGCAATTCAACCTAAAAGGGCGCGATGTGCGCCCTTTTTCTAAAATATTTTTTTATAATCTGATAATTTTTGTTTTCGCTACCGCTCCGCTTTGTTTTCGCTATCGCTCCTCCCGGAAATACGGCAGGCCAAGGCTCTCCGGCGGCTGGTCCTCGCGGCGACGGCGCAGCGACACCGCGATGAGCACGATAACCGTTGCGATGTACGGAAGCATCTTGAACAGCTCCTTCACGGCGAAGTTTTCGCCCGTCGGCAGCGACAGGTACAGGATGTACAGCCCGCCGAACAGGATGGAGGACGGGATGCTCACGCTCGGCCGCCAGATGGTGAAGATGACCAGCGCGATGGCCAGCCAGCCCCGGTCGCCAAAGGCGTTGTTCGACCAGACGCCGCTGGCATAGTCCATGATGTAGTACAGACCGCCAAGGCCGGCGATGATGCTGCCAACGCACGTGGCCACATACTTGTAACGGTTGACGTTGATGCCCGCCGCATCCGCCGTGGCCGGGCTTTCGCCCACGGCGCGCAGTTGCAGCCCTATGCGCGTGCGCTTGAGCACATACGAACAGACGAGCGCGATAATGATGGCCGTATAGGCGAGGAATCCATACGAGAGGAACAGTTTCCCGAAAACGCCCAGGTCATCCGCAAACGGCAGCGGCTTGGAGAAGTAGATGCTCGTGCCGGACAGCGCGATGGACGGCACCTCGCTGCCTGTCAGCTTGATCAGCGAACCGCCGAAAAAGTTGCCCACGCCCACGCCGAACGTCGTCAGCGCGAGGCCCATGACGTTCTGGTTGGCGCGCAACGTGACGGTCAAAAAGCAGTACAGCAGCCCCATCAGCAGCGAGCCGAGCATCGAGCACACCAGCGGAATGCCGATGGCAAGAAACGCCGTCATGTTCTCCGCACCGACGCCGTGCTCATAGAAGAACGAGCCGATTACGCCGCAGATGGCGCCCACATACATGACGCCCGGAATGCCGAGGTTCAGGTTGCCGGATTTTTCCGTCAGCGTCTCCCCCGTGCTGCCGAACAGCAGCGGGATGCCCTGCACCACCGCGCGCGGGAAGAACGAGATAAAATCAAACATGCGCTTCGCCCTCCTTCTTCGCGGACCTGCGGAAATGGATCTGATAGTTGATAAAGAATTCGCTGCCGATGATGCAGAACAGGATGATGCCCGTCAGGATATCGGCAAACGACTGGTTGAGCCCGAAGTCCGTGGAGATCTCGCTCGCGCCGCGGTTGAGCAGCACGAGCAGGAAGCTCGTAAAGATCATGAAGATCGGGTTGAACTTGGCCAGCCAGGAGACCATGACCGCGGTAAACCCGCGCCCGTCGGCCAGCGTGGTTGTGAGCGTATGCTCCGTGGAGCCCACCAGCAGCAGGCCCGCCACGCCGCAGACCGCGCCGGAGAGCAGCATCGTCCGCACGATGACGCGCTGCACGTTGATGCCCACATAGCGCGCCGTGCGCTCGCTCTCGCCGACGACGGCAATCTCATAGCCGTGCTTGCTGTAGTTGAGATAGATGTACATCAATACCGTCAGCACCGCCACGACGACGATGCTGAGGAGATATCGGTATCCCCCGATCTGCGGCAGCCAGCCGATGCCGGACGACTGGTTGATGATGCCGATCTTGCCGGCGCCCTTGGGCACCTCCCACACGATGACAAAGTAGGCGACCAGCTGCGTGGCGATGTAGTTCATCATCAGCGTGAACAGCGTTTCGTTCGTGTTCCAGCGCGCCTTGAAGAAACCGGGAATCGCGGCCCAGATCGCCCCGACGGCGATGCTGGATACGATCATGCACAGGATGATCAGCCAGTTGGGGAACACATCCCGCAGGCAGATCATGCACGTCGCGCACGCAAGCCCGCCGGCAAGCACCTGCCCCTCGGCGCCGATGTTCCAGAAGCGCATCTTGAACGCGGGCGTGACGGCCAGCGAGATGCACAACAGCACCGCCAGGTTCTGGAACAATACCCATGCCTTGCGCGCCGTGCCGAACCCGCCGTCAAAGATGGCGGCATAGATCTCAAACGGGTTTTCGCCGGTGAGGAGCATCGTGATGATACCGCACAGCACCAGCGCAAACAGGAGCGCGACGCCGCGGATGCCCCACGCCTTCTGCCACGGCAGCGCCGCGCGCTTGGAGATGTGGATGAGGGGTGCGTGGTTCATCTTACTCATTTGCGTTATCACCTCCAAGACGGGTCATCATCATGCCGACGCTGCGCTTGTCCGCGCCGCGGCCGGGAACAATGCCGCTGACCTTGCCGCTGCACAGCACGAGAATGCGGTCGGCAAGCTCCAGCAGGACGTCGAGATCCTCGCCGACAAACACCACGGCCACGCCCTTCTGCTTTTGCCGGTTTACGAGGTCGTAGATCGTATAGGAAGAGTTGATGTCCAGCCCGCGCACCGCGTACGCCGTCAACAGCACGGCGGGCGCCGAGGAGATCTCGCGGCCAACGAGCACCTTCTGCACGTTGCCGCCGGAGAGCCGGCGCACCGGCGTAAAAATGCCCGGGGTGACCACGTCCAGCTCCTCCACCACCTGCTTTGCCAGCGCGCGCGGGCTCTTGCGGTCGGTAAACATGCTTCTGCCGTTGCGGAACGAGCGCAGCATCATGTTGTCCGCCAGGTCCATGCTGCCGGCAAGGCCCATGCCGAGCCGGTCCTCCGGCACGAACGAGAGCAGCACGCCCTTTTGCTGGATGGCCAGCGGATCGCACCCGAGCAATTCGCTCTCGCTCCCGTCGTCCGCAATATAGCGGATGCTGCCCTTTTCCGCCGGCTGCAGGCCCGCTATGGCCTCCAGCAGCTCCTTCTGCCCGCTGCCGGAGATGCCCGCGATGCCGAGGATCTCGCCGCTGTTGGCCGTGAACGTCACGTCCTCGAGCTTGAGCACGCCGTCGTTGCTGCGCACGGTCAGCCCCTCCACGCGCAAGCGCGGCTTCGGGTCCACCGGCTCCGGCCGGTCAATGTTCAGCGTGACCGAGCGGCCGACCATCATGTTGGTCATCTCCTGCGCGTTGGTCTCGCGCGTGACGAGATCCCCCACGAACTTGCCGTGCCGCAATACGACCACCCGGTCGGAGAGCTCCTCCACCTCGTTGAGCTTGTGCGTGATGAGCACGATGGCCTTGCCCGCATCGCGCATGTTGCGCAGCACGGCGAAGAGTTTCTCGGTCTCCTGCAGCGTCAGCACGGCGGTCGGCTCGTCAAGAATCAGGATGTCCGCGCCGCGATAGAGCACCTTGACGATCTCGACCGTCTGCTTTTGCGACACGGACATGTTATAGATCTTCTGGTTCGGGTCCACCTCAAAGCCGTAGGCATCGCAGATCTCCCGAATTCTGGCGGCAACCGCCTTCAGGTCCAGCCGCTGCTTGCCCGGCAGACCGAGGATGATGTTCTCCGCCGCCGTCAGAACGTCCACCAGCTTGAAATGCTGGTGAATCATGCCGATGCCAAGGTCGAACGCATCCTTCGGGCTGCCGATGGTAACCTTGCGCCCATCCACTTCGATCTCGCCGTCATCGGGGAAATAGATGCCCGAGAGCATGTTCATGAGCGTGGTCTTGCCGCTGCCGTTTTCCCCGAGCAGCGACAGAATCTCCCCGCGGTAGATATCGAGATTTACGCTGTCGTTCGCCGTAACGCGGCCAAAGGTTTTGGTGATGTTGCGCATGCGGACTGCGGCGGGTTTCGTTTCCAAAGGCTTCCCTCCCTATCGTCTCAAGTGTGGCGGCTGGCTGCAGCTCGCCGGCGGCAAACGCCCCGGTCTCGCCGTCGAACGGGGCGAAGCGGCGGCGCGCAGCCGGCGTGCCGCCCCCTTCGGCGGGAAATGAAGGGGGAAGCCCCGTCCGCTGGGCGGGGCTTCCCGTCGGTCAGAATCAGAATGCTTCGTCCAGCAGCTTGATGCCGTCGATCCGCAGATCGAAGTACGGCGCGCTGCGATACTCGGACTCGTGGAAGTAGCCGTCGCTGATGGCCTCGGTGTCCGGGGTATAGTCCTGGTCCGTATCCACATCCGCCATGTAGCTGGTGAGCGTCTCGCCGTTCACCGTGAAGGTGGAGGTGTCGAACACATGGAGCTCGCCTGCAATCAGCTTGGCCTCGGCTTCCGCAATCGCCTCCGCGGTGCCCGCGGCGGCAGCCTGCTCGTTGACCTCGGTCAGCACGACCGAGCCCTCTTCAATGCCGCCGCACCAGTCAGCCGGGATCTCCTCGCCCTTCATGGCAGACTCAATGGCCAGCTTGAAGTACGGCGTCCAGTCGATGCGGGAGGAAATGATGAACGTATTCGGGCAGGCATCGACCGTGCTGCCGTTGTAGGACACGTTCGGCACGCCGGCCAGCTCGCAGGCCGTCGGGGCGCCCATGGAGTCGGCATGCTGGCTGATGAGCTTGCAGCCGTTGGCGATGAGCACGTTGGCGCCTTCCTTCTCGGCCGTTTCATCATACCAGGAACCGGTGAAGGTAACCTCCATCGTGGCCGTCGGGCACACGGAGCGCACGCCGAGGAAGAAGGAGGTGTAGCCGGAGATAACCTCCGCATAGGTGAACGCGCCGACGTAACCGACCTTCGCTTCCTCTGCGGTGAACTCGCCCGCCTCGATCATCTCGTTGAGCTTCATGCCCGCCGCGATGCCGGCAAGGTAACGGCCCTGATAGATGTGGGCAAACGCATTGTGGTAGTTGTCAACGCCCTCGGTGTGGGCGCGCGTGCCGGTCGAATGGCAGAACTCGACGTCCGGGAATTCCTTGGCCGCGTCGATCATGAACGGCTCATGGCCAAAGCTGTCGGCAAAGATGATGTCGCAGCCCTCGTCCACAAGCTCGGCCGCCGCATCGTAGCACTCCTGTCCCTCGGGGACGTTGACGCGCAGGATGTACTGATCCTCGGTCAGCCCCAGCTCGGAGCAGGCCTGCTTGGCAGCGTTGATGAAGTTGAGGTCGTAGGTGGAGTTTTCGTCGTGCAGGAAGATGAATCCGACCTTGAAGGTGTCGGCGTCATCCCCGTTGTTGCCATCGGTCGTACAGGCGACGATACCGAACACCAGCGTGAGGCAAAGCAACAGAGCAATGAGTTTCTTCATTCTTTTAACCTCCTTATTGTTTGTTGCCTATTCTACATCCGTTTGGATGCTGCAACCGGGAAAAGACGAGGGTCCGCAACAGCAAAGGTAGGACAAATCCATTCGCGGGTCGTCTACGCGGCAGATCCGGCCGCGTAACGCGCCTTCATGCTCCGGCGGCACTTCCCACCGCCGCCGGGGGATCTCCCCCGGCCGAGCACCGTTGCGGCTTGCCCGCCGCGCGCGGCGCGTTTTTCGTTCCTGTATGTATGAAAGGCGGCCCTGCGCCTTTGTTTTTCTTCGTCTTCCGGCGTCCTCAGTCGAGGATGCCGCTGCGCTCGAGCGCCTCGAGGTTCGGCTCGCACAGGCGCGGCCTGCCCGCCGCGCGCAACGCGTTCTGCACGTCCTTGAGCCCGCTGCCCGTGCTGATGACGGTCACGCTCTCGTCCGGCCGGATCAACCCCTCGGACACCGCCCGGATTACGCCCGCCGTCGCGGTCACGCCCGCCGGCTCCCCAAACACGCCCTCATGGCGGCCCAGCACGCGCATGGCCTCCAGAATGCGCTCGTCCGGCACGGCGATCCAGGCGCCGTGGCTCTCGCGCACGGCGCGCAACGCCTTGACCGGGTTGCGCGGCACGCCCACGGCGATGGAATCCGCCAGCGTGTTCTCCGGCACGGGCTGCAGCGGACGGTTCTCCCGCGCCGCTTCCACAAACGGGCAGCAGCCCGTGGACTGCACGCCCAGAATCTTCGGAATGCGCTCGATCATGCCCAGCCGGTACAGGTCGTAAAACCCGTTGTACACGCCGCCGATGGTGCAGCCGTCGCCCACGGAGCAGGCCACCCAGTCGGTCACCTGCCAGTCGAGCTGCTCGGCGATCTCCAGCGCGACGGTCTTCTTTCCCTCGGCCATGACCGGATTGATGCCCGCATTGCGGTTGTACCAGCCATACTTCTCGATGGCCGCGCGCGACAGCTCGAACGTGGCCCGGTAGTCCCCGCGGACGGATACGACCCGGGCGCCGAAAATCATCAGCTGCGCGACCTTACCCTCCGGCGCGCGTTCCGGCACAAAGATGACCGCCTTGAGCCCCATGCGCGCGGCGCTGCCGGCGCAGGAGGAAGCCGCATTCCCCGTGGAGGAACAGGCAATCGTGTCGTATCCGAGCTCGATGGCCTTGGCCACCGCCACGCCCGAAGCGCGGTCCTTGAGCGAGGCGGTCGGGTTGATGCCGTCGTCCTTGACGTAGAGCGCCCGCAGCCCCAGCTCGCGCCCGAGCGAGAGCGAGCGGTACAGCGGCGACCAGCCGATGCGCAGGAAGGCGGAAACGTCCACGTCATCCCCAACGGGCAACAGCGCCCGGTAACGCCACATGCTGTTGTCGCGGCATGCGGCGAGCGACTCGCGCGAAAACCGGCGGGCCACTTCGTCATAATCATAGAGGATGTCGAGGATTCCTTTCTCTCCGCAGTCCGGGCAGGTCATCCTTTCCGGCCCAAACGGAAACTCCCTGCCGCAGATCGTACAGCGGTATCCGGCTACTCGGCGCACGGTTCCCTCCCACCAGCTTTGTGAATATATCAGTATCATAGCAGTTTTTTCAGGAAATGTACAGCACCATTTTGCAGACCAAATAAATTTTTGTTTGCAAAAATAAATTTTAGGTTTTCTGGCGCTTTCTATTGCGCCGGCAAACCGTACATAGTATAATGTAACCATCATCCCCGATGCACGTGCTGTGCAGGGAACGGCATTTCTTTACCATCCTATTTCGAAAGGAGATCGTTATCTATGCTTTGGATCGGCAATGGCAGGGTCGTCACCCGTGACAATGGCGCTTTCTGGGAGAACGGGGCGGTCGTCACCGACGGCGAAAAAATCGTCGAGGTGGGCGACAGCGAGGCGTTGCGGCAAAAATATCCCGATGCGGAACGCATTGACGCCCACGGCGGCGTAATCATGCCGGGGCTGATCAACATGCACAACCACATCTACAGCGCGTTTGCCCGCGGCCTTTCGATCAGGGGCTACGCCCCGAAGGACTTCAACGACATCCTCGAGGGGCAGTGGTGGAAAATCGACCGCCACCTCACGCACGAAAACAACCGCCTGTCCGCGCTTGCGGTCTATGCGGACTGCATCAAAAACGGCGTGACCACCGTGTTCGACCACCACGCCAGCTATTTCGACGTGCCGGGCAGCCTGGATGACATCGCCGCCGCCGCGACGGAGCTGGGCGTGCGCGCCAGCCTGTGCTATGAGGTCTCCGACCGCGACGGCGAGAAGAAGGCCATGGAGGCCGTGCTCGAAAACGAGCGCTTCATCCTGCGCACACAGCAGGAGGGATCGGACATGTTGCAGGGCATGATGGGCCTGCACGCCTCGTTCACCGTATCGGACGAGACGCTGCGCCGCTGCGAGGCGCACCGCCACGGCGCCGGCTACCATGTCCACTGCGCCGAGGGCCCGGCGGACCTGGCCCATTCGCTCAAAACGTACGGCAAGCGCATCATCGAGCGTTTCTACGACCTCGGCGTGCTCGGCGATCGGACGCTTGCGGTACACTGCGTACACATCAACCGCGGCGAGATGCAGCTGCTGCAGGAGACCGGCTCGATGGTCGTGCACAACCCGGAATCAAACATGGGCAACGCCGTCGGCTGCGGCCCGGTGCTGCACATGATGCGCGAGGGCGTGACCGTAGGCCTCGGGACCGACGGCTACACCAACGACATGCTCGAAAGCTACAAGGTCGGCAACATCATCCACAAACACCATCTCTGCGACCCCACCGTGGCCTGGGGCGAGATCCCGGCCATGCTGTTTGAGAACAACGCGGCCATGGCCGGGCGGTTCCTCAAATCGCCGGTGGGCGTGCTCAAGCCGGGCGCCTATGCCGACGTCATCGTGACGGACTACGACCCGCTCACGCCGATGGACGGCGCCAACGCCAACGGCCACATCCTGTTCGGCATGACCGGGCGATACGTGACCCATACCATCTGCAACGGCCGGGTGCTCATGCGCGACCGGGCGCTCACCGGCATCGACGAAAAGGCGCTCATGGCCGAATGCCGGGCCAGCGCGCAGCGGCTCTGGACTTCCATCAACGGCTGACCGGACGGCAACCAGCAAAGGAGGCGTTTTATTCATGACCGATCATATGACTCCCATCCCGTTTGACCAGCTCATGCGCTGGATCCTTGCGGAACGGAAAAACGGCAGCATATTCGGCGTCCGCCGGCCGTTCCGTCCCGTCCCCGGGCAGGCGCTCGACCTGTTCGGCGAGCGCCTGGAAACGCCCTTTGGCCCGGCCGCCGGGCCGCACACGCAGCTGGCGCAGAACCTCATCGCCGCATACTACGCCGGCAGCCGCTTCTTTGAGCTCAAAACCGTGCAGATCATGGACGGCGAGGAGCTCGCCCGCTGCGTGCCAAAGCCCTGCATCCATGCGGTGGACGAATGCTATAACTGCGAATGGTCGACCGAGCTGACCGTGCAGGAGGCGTTTGACGAATACGTCAAGGCATGGTACGCGCTCAAGCTCCTCACGCGCGCATTCGGCTGGGGCGATCCGGACGGATTCATCTTCAACATGAGCGTCGGTTACGACTACGCCGGCATCACGAGCGAAAAGATCGACCGCTTCATCGAGGGGCTCAAGGACGCTTCCGCCACGCCGACGTTCGCCGCCTGCCGCGCCTGGGCCGAAGCGCATCTGGACGAGTTGCCGGGCGTGGACAATGCCTATCTCGACGGCATCAACCCGCATGTGTGTACCTCCATCACGCTCTCGACGCTGCACGGCTGCCCGCCGCAGGAGATCGAGCGCATCGCCTCCTATCTGATTGAGACAAAAAAGCTGCACACGTTCGTCAAGTGCAACCCGACCATCCTCGGATACGACTTTGCGCGCCGCACGCTCGACGAGCTGGGCTACGACTATATCTCCTTCGACGACCATCACTTCCGGGAGGACCTGCAATACCGCGACGCCGTGCCCATGATCAAGCGCCTGCTCGCGCTTGCGGCGGACAATGGCGTGACCTTCGGGCTGAAGCTGTCCAACACGTTCCCGGTCGACGTGCGCAACGGGGAGCTGCCGAGCGAGGAGATGTACATGAGCGGCCGCTCGCTCTATCCGCTGACCATCGAGATGGCGCACCGCATGAGCCGCGAGTTTGACGGCAAGCTGCGCCTGTCCTTCTCCGGCGGCATCGACAGCTTCAACATCGTGCCGCTGTTCGACGCGGGCGTATGGCCCATCACGCTGGCCACGACGCTGCTCAAGCCCGGCGGCTACCAGCGTCTCACGCAGATGGCGGGACAGCTCGCCGCGCACGGGTATGCGCCGTTTGACGGCGTATCGGTCGGCAAGGTGGCGTATCTGGCCGAACAGGCGCGCCGCGACGCGCGCCATGAAAAGGCCATCAAGCCGGCGCCCATGCGCAAGCTCCCCCGGCAGGTGCCGCTCCTGGACTGCTTCACCGCCCCGTGCAAGGGCGGCTGCCCCATCCGGCAGGACATCCCGGAATACGTGGAACTGGTCGGCAAAGGCGACTACGCCGGCGCGCTGCGGCTGATCCTCGAAAAGAATCCGCTGCCGTTCATCACCGGCCGGATCTGCAGCCACCGCTGCATGGACAAATGCACCCGCAATTTCTATGAAGAAAGCGTTCACATCCGCGACGCAAAGCTGGCTGCCGCACGCGGCGGCTTCGACGCGGTGATCGACACGCTCGCGCCCGCACCCGCGATCGACGGGGTGCGCGTCGCCGTCGTCGGCGGCGGGCCGGCGGGCATGGCTGTTTCGTTCTTCCTCGCCCGCGCCGGCGCGGCGGTCACGCTGTTCGAGCGGCGCGAAAAGCTGGGCGGCATCGTGCGCCATGTGATCCCGCCGTTCCGCATCGGCGAGCTTGGAATTGACCGCGACGTGCAGATCATGGAACGCATGGGCGTGGACGTCCGCACCGGTACGGATGCGCCCGCCGCCGATGCGCTGCGCGCGGACGGGTACACGCACATCGTCTATGCCGTCGGCGCGTGGAAGCCCGGCAACGTCCGTCTGGAAAAGGGCGAGGCCATGAACGTTCTGCGCTTCCTCGAGGACTATAAGGCCGGCACGCTGCCCCCGCTCGGCGAGGACGTAATCGTGATCGGCGGCGGCAACACCGCGATGGACGCCGCGCGCGCCGCCAAACGCGCGCCGGGCGTGCGCCGGGTGCGGCTGGTCTACCGCCGCACGCGCCGCTACATGCCCGCCGACGAAGAGGAGCTGCGCATGGCGCTCGACGACGGCGTACTGTTCTGCGAACTGCTCGCACCCCGCGCGCTTGAGAACGGCCGCCTGCTCTGCGACGTGATGCGCCTCGGCGAACCGGACGCATCCGGCCGGCGCGCCCCCGTCGCCACCGGGGAAACGGCCGAGCTGCCCTGCACGGCGCTCATCGCCGCCGTGGGCGAACGGGTGGACGGCGACTTCCTCGCCGCCAACGGCATTGCGCTCGACGGACGCGGTCGGGCGGCGCTGGACGACCTGTTGCAGACGAGCCGCGACGGCGTATACGTCATCGGCGACGCGCACCGCGGTCCCGCCACCGTGGTCGAGGCGATTGCGGACGCGCGCACCGTGGCGGACGCCATCGTGGGCGAACACGTCTACGACCTGCCCGCCGGCGGCGCCGTTGCCGCCGGTCGCTGCCTCGACCGCCAGGGCGTGCTGCGCGTGTACGACCGGGCGGAAAAGGAGGCGGACCGCTGCCTGCACTGCGCGACGGTATGCGAGTGCTGCGCGCAGGTCTGCCCGAACCGCGCCAACGTCGTCCTCACGGTCAGGGGGCTCGACATGCCCCAGATCCTGCACGTCGATCGCCTGTGCAACGAGTGCGGCAACTGCGCAATGTTCTGCCCGTACGACAGCCGCCCGTATCAGGAAAAGCTGACGCTGTTCTCCACGCGCGAGGCGTTCGAGGAAAGCGACAACCCGGGCTTTCTCCCGCTCGGCGGCAGCCGCGTGCTGCTGCGCGCCGACGGCCTGAGCGGGGAGATCGACCTGAACGACCCGCCCGCCGCGCTCTCCCGCGCGCTCGAAGCGGTGCTGCGGGCGGTGCTTGGCGAATACAGCTACCTGATCGCCTGACCCGGCGGCCGCTCAGCCGCGTTCATTACGACAAGGAGGCGCCCCATGGCTGCTACCTTTACCGTCAATCAGACGACCGTAACGGTCGAAAACAATCAGAGCCTGCTGCGCTATCTGCGCGACACGCTGCGCCTCACCTCCGTCAAGGACGGGTGTAGCGAGGGCGCCTGCGGCACCTGCACCGTACTCATCGACGGCAAGCCCGTCAAAGCCTGCGTCCAGCGGACCGACCGGTTGCAGGGCAAGCACGTGCTCACCGTCGAGGGGCTGACCGGGTTTGAAAAGGAGGCGTACGTTTACGCTTTCGGCACGGCCGGAGCGGTGCAGTGCGGCTTCTGCATCCCGGGCATGGTGCTCTGCGCCAAGGCGCTGCTCGACACGAACCCCGACCCCTCCGAAGCGGAGATCGCCCATGCGCTGCGCAACAACATCTGCCGCTGCACCGGATATGTGAAGATCATCCAGGCGGTGCGCATCGCCGCCGCCGTGCTGCGCGCCGGCCGCGTGCCGGAGGGCGAGACGAGCTGGCGGCTCGGCGCGCGCGTGCCACGGCTGGACGTGCGCGAAAAGGTGCTGGGCTACGGCGAATACGCCGACGACATCGTGCTGCCCGGCATGCTGTACGGCTCTGCCGTGCGCAGCAAATACCCGCGCGCGCGCGTGCTGGCCATCCGGACCGAGCGCGCCAAGGCGCTGCCGGGCGTGGCGTGCGTGCTTACGGCGGACGACATCCCGTGCCTGCACAAGGTCGGTCACCTCAAGCGCGACTGGGATGTGATGATCGGCGTGGGCCAGATCACCCATTACCTCGGCGACGCCGTGGCGCTCGTCGCAGCCGAAACGCCGGAGATCCTCGAGCAGGCCAAGGCGCTCGTAGAAGTCGATTACGAAGAGCTGCCCCCCGTCCGCTCGGCCGCCGAATCGATGGCGGAGGGCGCGCCGCTGCTGCACGAGGACGGCAACCTGCTGGCGCACCGGCACGTATGCCGCGGCGACGCGGAGGGTGCCATCCGGCGCGCGCCGCACGTGCTTTCGGCACATTTTTCCACCCCGTTCACCGAGCATGCCTTCCTGGAGCCGGAGTGCGCCGTGGCGGAACCGTGCGACGACGGCGGCGTGCTGATCCACTGCTCCGACCAGAGCGTGTACGACACCCAGCACGAGATCTGCCCGATGCTCGGCCTGCCGCCGGAGATGGTGCGCGTGGAGAACAAGCTCGTCGGCGGCGGCTTTGGCGGCAAGGAGGACGTGACGGTGCAGCACCACGCCGCGCTGATCGCCTACCTGCTGCGCCGCCCGGTCAAGGTCCGGCTGACGCGCGCCGAGAGCATCCTGATTCACCCCAAGCGCCACCCGATGGAGATGGACTTCACGCTTGCCTGCGACGACGAGGGCAACATCCTCGGCGTCAAGGCGCAGGTCATTGCCGATACGGGCGCGTACGCCTCGCTGGGCGGGCCGGTGCTCGAGCGCGCCTGCACGCATGCAGCCGGGCCGTACCACTATGAAAACTTCGAGATCGACGGCAAGGCATACTACACCAACAATCCGCCCGCCGGCGCGTTCCGCGGGTTCGGCGTGACGCAGACGTGCTTTTGCATCGAAACGCTGCTCAACCGCATGGCCCACAAGCTTGGCATCTCTCCATGGGAGATCCGCTACCGCAACGCCATCCGGCCCGGAGAAACGCTACCCAACGGGCAGATCGTGGATGAATCGACCGGGCTGGTCGAAACGCTCGAGGCGGTACGCCCGGCATACGAATCCTCGCCCTATGCGGGCATCGCCTGCGCGCTGAAGAACGCCGGCCTGGGCGTCGGTGTGCCGGACACCGGCCGCGTGCGCCTGTGCGTGGAGCAGGGGCGGCTCGCCATCCACACCGCCGCCTCCTGCATGGGACAGGGCGTCGGCACCGTGCTCGTGCAGATCGTCACGGAAAACACCGGCCTGCCCCGCGACCGGATTCATTACGACCGGGTAAACACCTTCGCCGCCCCCGATTCCGGCACCAGCTCCGGCTCCCGGCAGACGCTGCTGACCGGCGAGGCGTGCCGCCGCGCCTGCGAGCTGTTCAACGCCGCGCGCGCCGGGCGCTCGCTCGACGACATGGAGGGCGAGGAGTTTTACGCCGAGTATCTGACCAAGACCGACCCGCTCGGTTCCGACAAGCCGAACCCCGTCAGCCATGTAGCCTACGGCTATGCCACGCAGGTCGCCATCCTCGGCGAGGACGGGCGGCTGGCCCGCATTGTCGCCGCGCATGACGTGGGGCGCGCCGTCAATCCGCTTTCCATCGAGGGGCAAATCGAAGGCGGCGTGGTCATGAGCATGGGGTTTGCCCTGACCGAGCGCTATCCGCTCGACAACTGCCGGCCCACGGCGCGCTTTGGCACGCTCGGCCTGTTCCGGGCGAACAATATCCCCGATATCGAGCCGATCATCGTCGAAAAGCCGGGGCTCAACGTGGCCGGCGGCGCCATCGGCATCGGGGAGATCACCTCCATCCCCACCGCCCCCGCCATCGCGGAGGCATATTACCGCTTCGACGGGAAGGAGCGCAACAGCCTGCCGCTTGCCGACACCCCGTACAGCCGGAAATAGCCAGCAGCAACAGCAAAAGCGCGGGGTCGGATCGCCCCAAATGGGGGTCCGGCCCCGCGTTCTGTCATCGGGCGGCAAACGCGCCCTCATTCCCCTTCCTCCCTTGACGCGGCCGGCGCAAGGTCGCACACCATCTGTTCATAGGCCAGCGGGACGAAGCCTTCGCGCTCGTACAGCGCGCGCGCCCGCGCGTTGCCGTTTGTCAGCTCCAGCCTTAAGCGCGCCACATCCTGCAGCGCATGGGCGCGCAGATGCGCAAAAAACGCGCGTCCCAGCCCGTGGCCCCGGTACGCCGGCAGCACAAACAGCTCCTCGATCCAGAGCGTCATGCCGCCGGCCTCCGCCGAATATGACCGGGACGTGAGCGCATAGCCGGCCGCCTTCCCGTCCAGCTCCAGCAGATATCCCTGCACATAGACGTCCGAGCGCAGGAGCTCGTCAAACGTGCGCGCATGATAGGACGCCGGCACCGCATGCGATACCGCATCGCTCCTGTAAAAGCGTTCGGCCATGTTCAGATAGGCCTGCCGGTCTCCCGGCTCCATACGGCGTACCATTTCCCGTTCCTCCCTTCCGCCCCCGCTGCCCCGGCGGCGACACAGTAAGTATAGCATATCGACGGGCGATATGCTATACTGATACCATCTTTTACAACGCAGGAGGATAACCCATGTTTCGTGACAAAGCGGGCAATCTGTCCATCGGCAGGATCATTCTCGCGGCGGTAGTGCTGGTGGCGCTGATCGCGCTCGTCGGCTCGAGTTTCACCGTCATCCCGGCCGGGCACACCGGCGTCGTACTCACGTTCGGCCGTGTGAACGACGTGGTCTTACAGGAAGGCCTGCACTTCAAGCTGCCGTTTGCCCAGCAGATCGTGACCATCGACAACCGCATCGTCAAGCTTGAGGTCACCACCGAAGCGTTCAGCAAGGATTTGCAGACGGTCTCCACCGTGCTCGCGGTCAACTACCGGGTCAACAAGGACCAGAGCCAGAACATCTACAAGGAGATCGGCCCGAATTTTGAGGACGTGCTCATCACGCCCGTGGTAAACGAGGTGCTCAAGGCCGTCACCGCCCAGTATACGGCCGTGGATCTGGTCGGCTCTCGCGTCGAGGTCAGCGTGCTGCTCAACGAAGGCCTCAACAGCAAGCTCAACGAATACGGCATCTATGTCAACGAGCTCAACATCATCAACTGGGACTTCTCGGCGGAATACATCGCCGCCATCGAGGCCAAGCAGGTCGCCGAACAGAACCTGATCAAGACCCGCACCGAGCAGGAGCAGGCGCTGGTCATCGCCAACACCGAGGCGGAGAAGCGCGTCATCGCCGCCGAGGCCGAGGCCAACGAGATCAAGGTCCTGGCGGAGGCCAACGCCGAGAGCAACCGCATCCTGACCGAATCGCTGACCGAGCTGCTGCTCCAGTATCAGTCCGTCCAGAAGTGGGACGGCAAGCTGCCCACCGTCATGACCGGCGGGGAGAACACACTCATCGATATCCCGCTGCCGGTGGACGACGCATCCTGATTCCCCGGCCCGGCCTGCCTGGAAAGGGCGTCCCTTTTCTTCCTGAAAAGGGGGCCCCGGCCAAACAGACGAAGGGAGCGGGCCCGTCTGCCCGCTCCCTTTTCTTCTTTATTCATCCAGGGTCCTTTTTCCTGGCGCTCGTTTCAAAAGGCCCCCATGCGCGGCGCCGGTGCGGCGCTCAAACGCCCAAGCGCTCCGCCCAGGCGGCCAGTTCGGCGCGGTCCAGCCGTCCATTGAGCACCCGGCCCTCCAGGACGGTTGCATTCCCTGACACGCTGTCCCGCAGCGCTGCGGCCGTGCGTCCAAGGCTGCTGCCGCCGGATGTCGCAAACGGCACGATGGTCTTGCAGGAAAAATCATACGCCTCGAGAAACGTATGGATGAGGGTAGGCGCCACATAGCACCAGATCGGGAAGCCCAGAAAAACCACGTCGTACGCGCCGATATTGGCCCGTTGATCCGCCAGCGGAGGACGAAACGTTCGATCGCGCATCTCCCTTCTGCTGCGCGAATCCCTGTCCGTCCAGTCCAGATCGGCCTTTGTGTAGGGCGTTGCCGGACGGATCTCATAGATGTCGGCGCCGACTGCCTCGGCGAGCGACTTTGCCGCCGCGGCCGTAACGCCGCCGGCCGAGAAATAGGCGACCAGTTTTTTGCTCATCATCGCTCCTCCCGATTGCAGGGGAACCCTTCCGAGAACCCGCCGTTTTGAAGAATGCCCGGTTGCGCAGCGCCTGCCGACGGGAAAGGCCCTGCCGCGTGAAAGCGCGCTATCCCTCCCGCACGAGCGAGACCACCTGCGCGCCGATGAATCGCTGTCCCTCGTCGGTCAGGTGCAGCCCGTCGTCGCAGAGCATGAAGAACATGTCCCTGTCCAGCAGGCAGCTCTGACGCAGGTCCACGAGCATACACTGCATCTGCCGGGCCACGCGCTCGATGAGCAGCGAGTACATCTCCTGAAAGCGGTAGATGCGCTGTTTGTCGCCCAGCCAGCGCAGGATGTTGGCCGCGTTGAGCTTGTCGCCTACGAGGAAGCGGAAATACTTCTCCGCGTCGATGGGCGGCAGCGTCATGAGGATGGGCCGGATGCCGCGCTCGCGCAGCAGCGTGACCATGCGCCGGAGCGTGTCGGCAAAGACGTGCGGCAGCGTGTTGGGCTGGTGCTCCGCTTCCGGATCGTCCGAAATGGCCTGCCAGTTAAAGTTGCAGTCGTTGCCGCCGAACTCAATGACCGCCGCATCGGCCGTCATGCCGCCATCCAGATCCTTTTCCATCAGCGCCAGCCCCTGCGGCGCAGTGTAGCCAAAACGGGCGCGGTTGATGATGCGGATATCGAGCTCCCGCTCCGCCACGGCCACGGCCGTCTCCTGCGCGTAGGCGTGGCGGCCGCGCTGCCCGTTCCAGATCACGCCCTTGGCCAGCGAATCGCCCCAGAGGGCGACGGTTTCCTTTTTCGGTTCCTGTTCCCGTTGCTGTTCCAGCGGTTGTTGCGCGATGTCCGACATGACTTTCGATCTCCCGTTCGGCACGGTCTGTCGCCGTACCGGTATAAAAATAGTATATCAAATTTTTGCTAACGGTGTTAACCGGAATTGTGAATTCATGGAAAACTCTGTGCGGCAGGCGCCCTCCGCGGCTCCGCCGCTGCGGCAACCGCAGACCCGGAAACGGGCTGCATGGGGTTTGACATCGAGAAAGGCCGGTTTCTCTTTCCGTCTGACCACCCCTTACGGCGAGGAACGTCGGAAAGCCCGCCAGTGAAGCGGCGAAAGCTACCGCAAGCGGCTTTATCAAAAGCATGGTATAATTTTTTGAAAAACTATTCTCTTTCATTTAGTATTTGAAGATAAAACCGTAGTACATGGGTGAAGCCGGAAAGGAGGCGGTGAAATGATAGACGATGAAAAAATTATAGACCTGTTTTTCGAGCGCGACCAACAGGGCATACGGGAGCTGGACATGAAATATGGAAAAATCTGTCATAATCTCTCGTACAATATTGTGAACAACAGACAGGACGCAGAGGAATGTGTCAATGACGCTTACTTGGGCGCATGGAACGCCATTCCCCCGGTACGGCCTAATCCCCTGCTGTCTTACATAGTGAAAATCGTTCGGAACATTTCCCTCAAAATCTATTGGAGAAAGGAAGCCGCCAAGCGCAACAGCATTTACACAATCGCCATGCAGGAAATTGAAGCCTGTATCGCAGACCAGAAAACCGTGGAAGATGAAGTGGGAGCCAGAGAGCTTGCCCGTATCATTGAAGAATTTTTGGACACGCTGACCGCAAAAGAGCGTGTCATTTTCATGCGCCGTTATGCGTACATAGATACCTATGCAGACATAGCAAATCGCGTAGGAATATCTGAAAAAAATGTATCCGTCCGACTTACCTTAATCCGCCAGAAGATGAAACAATATTTGATAGAAAGAGGGTTGCTTGTATGAACGCCAAGCTGTTTTCCGAAGCAATAGCCGAAGTCGATAACAAATATTATGAGGAAGCTGCCACCTATGATTATCGGGCTGACAACAAAGTAAACACCGCCTTTCGCGCCTTTGCCTTGAGGCGAAAACTGAAAACTGTACTGATTGCTGCCGTAATTATGGCACTTGCGTTTACCACCGTTGCGGCAGCGGCATGCCTTTACCATGTATTTATTGCTAACCGAGATACCGAATTGCCGTCTTATGAAGTGAGTGCAGAGGTGGAACCTAAAACAATCTCAGCAGACGCTTTGGAAG
>OMET01000002.1_pt1 | contig 169713 bp, 158 predicted proteins | sample 1673841 | NCBI WGS metagenome assembly OMET01 (sample SAMEA103958129, study PRJEB25191) | human gut metagenome | reverse complement strand
CATCCCACGATACAGCATTACGACCATGTGCTTGCGCATAACCAGTTAAACCAGGTCTGACATCATGGCGATGATGCTGCTCAGCATTGTACCGCGGCAAGTAACGAACCAACAGAGGGCGCGGGCCGATAATACTCATCTGTCCAATGAGGATATTGAAAAGCTCAGGCAGTTCATCTAACGAAGTGGAACGAAGAAACTGTCCATATCGGTTCAATCTATCTTTATCTGGCAAAAGTTCGCCACTCTCATTCCTCTCATTCGTCATTGTTCGAAATTTAATAAGCTTAAAAATCTTCTCATGCCAACCTGGGCGTTCTTGCGCAAAGAACGGATTGCCCTTCATCTTTATCGCTCCCAGGGTCGTAAGAAACAAAAACAATGGACTGAGGACAACGATCGCACACAGCGACAAGAGAAAGTCCAATGGCCGTTTTACATATTTAGCGTACATTCCCAACCTCTATTCAAAGCTCAATTATTTATCATCCGCACTAATCAAAATTCGTTCAAAAAAGTAGAGTGTCCCCTATGACTTCAACATCGATACAATTATCAAACGCCGCAAGGTTGCACTTTTTATGTCCCATGCATGTGTACGCTTCATTTGCCTTTTCAACAAAATTCCTCGTGAGCATCGGCACCCAACCACTGATGCTGATAGAAAGTCCAGTGCCGTGCCTTATTTGCGATTTCATGCATATGCAGCCTATGCAAAGCACCGATAGATGATCTCGATCACCCTGTCCTGCTGTTCTGCCGTCATCTTGTTATCGCTCGGCAGGCAGAGACCTCTGTGAAAGATATCCATGCCTGCATCAAGTGGCAGTCCGTCCTGCCCGATGGCGGCGCCGGCGAGATAGGCGTTCGTCCTCGCCCGCCCGACGCCCTCCCGGGTCACAAACGGGTTCGTCCGGTAGATCGGCTGCATGTGCATGGGCTTCCAAATCGGCCTGCCTTCCGCATGGAACGCCGCCAGCGCATCGAGGATCTCCTGCGGCGAACTCTTCCCGGCCTCATGCTTATAAAGATAATCCCGCTCCCCCCTGACCATGGGGGCCATCGCATCCTCATCGATGATGAGACAGCTCAGCCAGAAGTTGGGGCGGGAATTCTCCCGATCCCATGGGTTCATCCTCACCGGCAGGCCGGCCAGGCCCTTTTCGTATCGCTCCCAAATGGCCCGTTTCTGTGCGATATGTTCCTCCAGATAGGGGATCTGCCCGCGCACGATGCCGGCGATGAGGTTGCTCATCCGGTAGTTGTAGCCGATCTCCTCGTGTTGATACCAGGGAGCGGCTTCGCGGGACTGGGTGCTCCACTTCCGGACCTTATCCGCATCCTCCCGGCTATCCGTCAGGAACATCCCGCCTGCGCTGCCGGTTATGATCTTGTTCCCGTTGAAGGAAATGCAGTTGTACTGGCCCAGCGTGCCGGTCTCCACCCACTCCCCATGCAGCCGGTATCTGGCGCCGAGAGACTCCGCCGCATCTTCTACGATCAAAGCGCCGTGTTCCTTTGCGATGGCGCAAATCCTCTCCATCTTGCCGGGGGTGCCGTACAGATGCGCAACGATGATCAGCCGCACATCCGGATACAGGGCAAACGCCCGCTCCAATGCCTCCGGACACATGTTCCATGTTTCGCGCTCCGTATCGATGAACACGGCCTCGCCGTTCTCATAGGCGACGGGATTGATGCTCGCATCGAACGTCATATCCGAACAGAACACCCGCCGGCCCTGCAGCGTGCCACGATCCGGCCTTGCCTGGCCGTACAGCCTCTCCCCGGCGAGCTTTGTGGCCAGGTGGAGCGCCGCAGTACCGGCGGAGAGGGCAACCGCATATCTGACGCCGACGTATGCAGCGATCTCCCGCTCCACCGCATCGATGTTTGCTCCAACCGTGGATACCCAGTTGGTGCGAATCGCCTCATCCACCCATCGCTGCTCGTCGCCATGCATGGTGGGCGAGGAAAGCCAAAGTTTTGTCGGGAATGGCTCTATACCGGAAAACCTGGGATCGCTTAAAAAATCGTTCATCCTTCTTGTCCCTGTCGTTGAGATGTGGTTCCGCCGCCTCAGTGGCTTATGGCCGCTCCATTGCCGTTACATCCGGCTTCTCCGATCCTGCAAGCCCCGGCCGCCTCTGTCCGCCGGTTCCAGCGTTCAAAATGCCAGCCTTCGGGATTCAATGGGCCGCAATCCCTGCCCGTCAGCCGGCAAGATGCGTTGGACGGCGGGCGGGATCGCCCGGAATGACCATCCCGGCGGGAATGCGCGCAAACGCCGCGACGGCGGCGTCCTTGGCCACGGTGGCGGAATCGACGTGCGCAAACTCGCCGATCTGCGCGCCCGTACCGATCACGCTGGCGTTGGAGATCAGCGCGCCGCGCCCCACTACCGCATTGGCGGAAATGCTGCACCGGCTCTCCACCACGGAGGAGCGGCCGATCACCGCGCTGGGCGAGACGGTTGCGCTCGGATGGATCAGCGTCGGGACGATATAGCCCTCCCGCTCCAGAATGTCCATATACCGCCTGCGAAGCTCCCCGTCGCCGAAGCTGGGAATGGCCATGGGGTATTCATCCTGCAGGCCGTAAAGATCGGACAGGCAACCGATGGCCAGCCTGTTGTTCGGATCGTCGTCGAGGAAGGCGATCCTGTGAAAGACGCCCAGCGCTTCCGCAATCTCCTTGACGACCGGCCCCTGGCTGCCGGCGCCCAATATCAGCAGGTTCATGCGCCTTGGCGCAGATACGCCGTCCTCGCGCCGCCCGTCCCCCGCATCCGCCACAAATCGCGCCGTGGCAAAAACCGCCTCCAGATCCGCCTTGAAATACGGATGGAACCTGCGAATGAGAATATCCGGATGCCTGATCCCGATATAGGCGCACAGGCTGTACAGATCCATTCCCGTTTCAATGCAGCGGCGGATAAACGCGTTGCGCAGATCGGTCGCCGAAACGGCCCTGTCCACGCCCTGCCTGCGGCAAATGGAGGTCAGCAGGTTCTGTATGCCGTAAAACGACGGCGCGCTTTTGCTGCCGCTCATGAGGAACGCCTCTTCGCCGTCGCCGTAAAGCCCGCGGTGCCGCCGCAGATACCGGCGCACATGCGGCGGCATGGGGAGCGTGCGCGGAGCGTCGCAGGGCAGCAGCGCCGTAGCGCCGTCCTCCACTTTGCCAAGCGCATGGCGGACAAACACCGTACCGTTTTCAAAATCGATGTCACCGACGCGCAGCGCCGCCGCCTCCGCCAGCGTCAGCCCCATGTGCAGGCACAGATAGGCCGCCACTCTGCGCGGCTCCACCTGCGCGGTCAGCCCCTTTTCAATCTTTTCACACTGCTGTTCCGTCAGCATGGACCGGTCTCACTCCTGCCCCTCCAAAGAAGCGGCTTCCTCTATATATTCAATGGAGCACCACATCTTTCGCAACAACCCTTCCCCGCTCCCAATCGAAAGGAGCACCTGCCGGCGATTCTTGTTCACGCGCAACACCTGTCCGTCAAAATCCGCAAGCGGGCCGCCCACAAAGCGGATCTTCGTACCCTCGCGGATCACCCTGGATATTTCGATTAAGCCCTCATAATGCCGGAGCCACTCGACAAACGCGAGGTCCTCCCCCCGGAGGGCGCGCTCGCCGCCATCGTACTGCAGCACGCGAAGGACATCCCGGTCCTTGGCAATCGCAATCCAGTCCGGTTCGGCCTGCGCGCCGAGAAACACATATCCGTCGATGAGGCTGCCGGTCTTTTTCCGCACCGCATCGCCAACCTTCGTCCATCGCTCGGCAAGGGGCGCTATGGCCTCATACCCGGCGCATTCCATCCGCCGGGCAACCTTCTGTTCATATCCGGTTTTACAAAAGAGACAATAGTAAGGCAATGCGCTTTCCCCATTCCCCCGACCAGACGGCATGCCTACGGCGCCCGCTGCCAAAGGCAGCGGTGATACGAAAGTCTGTCAGCCGCTCGTTTCCAAAGCCAGCCCGGGCGGGTCAATGGACGTCACGGCATCGCGGTAAGTCGCCGGGGCAGCCCCGGCAAACGGCGGGAAACCTTTCCGGCCATACGGGGATGATGAAACCGTATGACTTCCCGTTGCAACTATTATAGCACAATATGCTGATATTGCAATCACTATCTGTGGGATCTTGCCGATTCCCTGCGCCATTTTAACTGTTTTGTTTATCATATCAATTATTTTTTTGACCATTAGCATAGAATCATATGATGTATCCATTCCCCGGTTGCATATCTGCCGGCGGCAGGCGGGTTGGCGGGCCATCGCCGGCCGTGCAGCCTCTCATCGGGGAGCTGAGGCAAACGTCTGGCGCCGGAATGCGGACGGGACCGGCTCGGCAAAGACGCCGGCGGGCAGCGCGACAACCCCGGCGCACGGCGCAGGCGCCGCGAAACGGCAGGGTTCGGAGGGGCTGCGGCGCATGTGCGCGGGCCGCCGCCGACCCTTCCGCCGCACGGCACGCATTTTCCCGACGGGTCATAGTATGCAGTAAACTCGCATCACACAAGGGGAGGATGATCTTATGGTGCAAAATACGTACTCCGCGGGCGATACGTGCTGCTTCACCAGCAGCGTGCCCGCGGTGGACCCGCTTGCCGCGGACAACATCGTCGTGGCCGGCAACGTCGGCGAAGCGGGCTGTGCCGCGGCAGAGGAGGTCGGCGGCTGTGCGCTGGCGATGGTCTATTTCCCGGTACAGGAATACCGGGCCGGCTATTGCCCGAACGAGGCGCTGCGGCGGGGCACGCTGTTTCCCGAACTGGCCAGCGATTATACCACAAGGGGGTGCTGCTGATGGACGCGCTGGAACAGAGCCTGCTGGAAAAGATCGGCGAGGCACGCTTTGCCTGCGTGGAGCTGCGGCTCTATCTCGACACGCACCCCGACGACGCGACCGCCAAGGCAGACTATCTGGCCTACGCGCTGAAGCTGCAGCAGCTGATCGGGCGGTATGAACAACAGTACGGCCCGCTGCTGAACTTCGGCCAGTCCGCAACGGACGCCGGAAGCTGGGTCTACCAGAAATGGCCTTGGGAACTGTGAGGAGGGCGGCTTATGTGGATCTATGAAAAAAGGTTGGAATATCCGGTCAATATCACCAAGCCGGATCTCAAGATGGCAAAGCTGCTCATGGCGCAATACGGCGGCCCCGATTCCGAGCTGGGCGCGGCGCTCCGCTATCTGACGCAGCGCTTCTCCATGCCGGATGACCGCATCCGCGCCACGCTCAACGACATCGGCACCGAAGAGCTCGCCCACTGGGAGATGATCGGGACGATGATCCATCAGTGCATGCAGGGCGCCACCTGCGAAGAGCTGAAAGCGGCCGGGCTGGACGGCTACTATGTCGTGCACAGCCACGGCGTGTTCCCGGTCGACCCGAGCGGCGTGCCGTTTACGGCGTCCTACATCCAGTGTACAGGCGATCCGATCGCGGATATTTCCGAGGACATGGCGGCCGAGCAGAAGGCCCGCGCCACCTATGAGCACCTGATGAACATGACGGCCAACGAGCAGGTCATCGAGCCGTTGTTCTTCCTGCGCGAGCGCGAGATCGTACACTATCAGCGTTTCGGCGAGTGCCTCGACATTCTGCAGAACCTGAGCGCCCCGGCCTGCGCCTGCCGCTGCCGCAATCGCCGCTGCCGGTAGGCGGCCCGCATGGGCGGCGGCGCGCAGGCGAACGCGCCCTGCGCCTGTCGCCGCCGGCAAACCCGTTCTCCGGGCGGGCCGCATTCCCCGCCGGCCATCCCGCCGTTGCCCCTCCGTCCCCCGACGGCACGGCACAAACAGGGCGAAGGCCTCCGCTTCTGCGGAGGCCTTCGCCCTGGGATGGGATGGGAGGTAATCATTGGGGTAGTTGTTCTCTCGTTCTCTGCTCTGCATATAAGATACAACATGGTCTTGTCCTTACAATGGATAGAAAGTGAACTTCCTGTGGAGAACCATGAGGAAACTGTAAACAGCGGCAGGGAAACGCCCCGCCGGGATAGAATATACTATATGACGCTGTCATATCGAAATCTGCGTCAAAAGGGAGAGAGTAAAATGCGCATTTCTATCTCGGCAAAGAATCTCGAAATCTCCGACTACCTCCGCGAACTGGTGGAAAAGAAGGTCTCCAAGCTGGAGCGGTATTTCCCGCAGGATACGGTGGTACAGGTCACGCTTTCCGTGGAGCGCAACCGGCACATCGTTGAGGTGACCATCCCGTACGACGGCGGACTCATCCGCGCCGAAGAGGTGACCGGCGACATGTACGCCTCCATCGACAACGTGCTCGACAAGCTGGAAAAACAGATTCTGCGGCATCGTACCCGGCTTGAGAAGAGCCTGCGCAGCGGCGCGTTCAAATACGAACAGCCGCTCTACAGCAGCTCCTACGACGAGTTCGACGAGGAGGACGGCCCGCGCATCGTCCGTGTCAAACGCTTCAACATCAAGCCGATGGACGAACAGGAAGCCATGTTGCAGGCGGAGTTGCTGAGCCACTCGTTCTACGTGTTCCTGAACGCGGAAACAAACGCCATCAACGTGCTCTACAAGCGCAAGGACGGCAATTACGGCCTGATCGAGCCGGAAAACTGAACGCTCTCCCGCGGCGCTGCGCGCCGCGTCAAATGTCCGGCAACGGCCACGGGGCGCCTCCATCGGAAGCGCCCCTTTTGCACGCCGCCTGCAGGCGGATTCGCTGCGCCCGCTACTCAGCGGGATGCTGCATCCCCCGGGCCTGCATCAGCTGCATGAGCAGCTTCGGGTCGAGGCCGTCCCGGCCCTTTTGCAGCGCCTGCATCAGCGTCAACATCTGCTCCATGCCCGATCCGCCCATGCCTGCCCCGCCGCCCTGCCCGGATGGCTCCTGCGCCGCGCGGGCCGGCGGCGACACGCCGAGCTGGCGGGCCGCCTGTTCCAGCACGTCGCCGGGCAGCAGGGGAGAAAGCGCAGCGACGAGCCGCTGTACGCCGGCGCGCCCGTGCTCCGTGCGCACGTGTTCCCCGAGCGCCACCGCCGCCTGAAGCGGCGAGAGCCGCTGCTGCGCGGGCCCGCCGGGCCATTCCCCGTTGTTCTGCGGCAGTCTGCCGGGCATATATCGCTGCATGCCTCCACCCCCTTCTACCGCTATTGTATGCGCCGGGCGGCGGATGTTGTGCGCCGCGCCGGGACTGCCGCAACTTTTCCGGGCCGTCCGCATAGGATAGGGCATGAAGCGCAGCCTAAAAAATATGAAAAAAAGACCGGCGGCCGAGCCGTCGGTACAGGAACTGGTGGACGCATACAGCGGCAAGAGCGAGCAGGAGCTGCTCGGCGCACTGCAGGGCATGAACGCGCAGGAACGCGCGGACATGCGCGCCTTCGCGTCGGAACTTGCCCCGATGCTCACCGGCGCGCAGCGGGAAAAGCTGGCCGCCGTGCTCCGGCAGCTCGGACTGCCGGGCGATCAGTAACGCACCGGCGGCCGGTAATGCTCGAAGATGATCGCGTCGTACGCGCGCTCAAAGGCGGTCTCTTCGCCGTTGTCCGGCCGCGCCGTCCACACGACCAGCATCGCGCCGCACGCGGCCGCAAGACGGACGGGCCATGGCAACGGCCCCACGCGATAGGCGATAAAATGCGGGCGAGCGGCAAAGTTTGACAGCGTGCGGCTCAGCAGCAACGAGCGAAACAGCCCGAGCGACGGGCGGGAAAAGCGCATCTGCTCGGATAGCTGCCCCCGCACGATATGCGGCGCATGGCGGGCGAACCAGCGCACAAGGTACGGGTCGAAGCTCTCCACACAGTACGGGCCGCCGTACCCCTCCAGCAGCGACAGCGTGCGTTGACACAGGCCGTACTTGTCGCCGCCGGTCTTGAGTTCGACGATGACCGGCACCCGGCCGCCCAGCACTTCGAGCACCTCGCCGAACAGTGGAATGCGCTCCTGCGTGCCGAACAGGCGCATCTGCGCCGTCAACTCGTCAAAGGAAAACGCATCCACGCGCGCGTCCACGCCGCAGGCGCGCAGCAGCGTGTCGTCGTGAAACACGACCACGCGCCCGTCGCGCGTAAGCTGCACGTCCAGTTCCACGCCATACCCGGCCGCAACGGCGGCGCGAAACGCCGGCAGCGAATTCTCCGGCACGCTCTGGTCTGCGGCGTACAGGCCCCGGTGGGCATACGTGCGCCCCGCAAGCGGCGCGCGCTGCGCGTCCGCCGCACGCGCCGGCAGGATGCAGAACAGCAGCCCGGCGGCCGCCACGGCAATCAGGGCGACAATCCACCACATATTACGCACCTCCCCCGCGCGATGCAATCCCTCCCTGTGGATTGCACATTCTTCCCTTGTGATTATAGTGCAAATGCGATAAAATGTATAGAGAACGACGGTTTTTGCGTCGTTTGCAAAGACCGGGGCGCCTCGCGCCCTCACTTCGCGCCCAGTTCCGGGCGGCAGCATGCAACGGGAGGCAGCATGAAACTCAATTATAAGCGCACCATCTTCGTCGGTTTCGCCTTTTTCCTGATCTGCACGTTCTGGCAGGCTTACGACACGATCATCCCCAAGATCCTGACGGACAAATTCGGCATGTCGCAGGCCGCCTCCGGCATCGTAATGGCGCTCGACAACATCCTGGCGCTGTTCCTGCTGCCGCTGTTCGGCGCCGTGTCCGACCGCTGTACCAGCAAGCGCGGCCGGCGCACGCCGTTCATCATCGTGGGCACGCTCGTGGCATGCGTGGCGTTCGTCTGCCTGTCGTTTGCGGACAACATGCAGCGCAACAACATCGAGGCCGTCGTCACGATCGACGACCCGGCCGGCCTCGCCGTGCTCTACGACAACGAGTATGACGCCGAGCTGCTCACGCCGGAGGGCGAGCATTTCGTGCTCTCCGAGCAATTTACGCGGGAGGAGTTCCTCGGCATCACGGCGCAGATCGAGCAGGACGGCGCGCTCGTCACCAACCCCGATTACACCGACTACGTCGTCCCCGCCCGGCACGCCTACGCCTGGCAGCGCACGCAGGCCAATCCCACGCCGCTGATCGTGTTCATGGGCATCCTGCTGATCGCGCTGCTGGCAATGGCGACGTTCCGCTCCCCCGCCGTGGCGCTGATGCCCGACGTGACGATCAAGCCGCTGCGCTCCAAGGCGAACGCCGTCATCAACCTCATGGGTACGGCCGGCGGCATCATCATCCTCGGGCTCGGCATGGTGTTCGCCACGGGCAGCATCGAAAACTCGCTGATGAGTTACACCGTCTTTTTCTCCGTCGTGGCGGGCATCATGCTGGTCGCACTGATCGTGTTCCTCGCGCGCGTGAACGAGCCGCTCTTTGTGCAGCAGATGCAGCAGGAGAGCAAAAAGTATCACATCGACGAGGACGACGACGCGCCGTCGGACGGGCAGAAGCGCCGCCTGAGCCCGGGCGAGCGCACGTCGCTCCTTCTGATCCTCGCTTCGGTCGTGTTCTGGTTCTTCGGGTACAATGCGGTCACTTCCAAATACTCCGTCTATGCGAGCAAGGTGCTCAACCTCGACTACAACAGCACGCTGATGCTCGCCAACGTCGCCGCCATCGTCGCCTACCTGCCGGTCGGCTTCATCGCCTCGAAGATCGGGCGCAAAAAGACCATCCTGGGCGGCGTCGTCATGCTGTGCGCCGCATTCTCCGTGGCCTCGTTCCTGCGCGAAAACAGCCCGGCGCTGCTGATGAACTGCATGTTTGCGCTGGCGGGCGTGGGTTGGGCGACGATCAACGTGAACAGTTTCCCGATGGTCGTGGAGCTTTCGCGCGGTGGCGACGTGGGCAAATATACGGGTTTCTACTACACGGCAAGCATGGCCGCCCAGACGGTAACGCCGTACTTTTCCGGCCTGCTGATGGACCGGCTCGGCATGACGACGCTGTTCCCGTATGCGGCGGTGTTCGTGGCGCTGGCCTTCGTCACGATGCTGTTCGTGCGCCACGGCGACAGCCGGCCCGCCCCGGCCGGCGTGGTGGAATCGCTCGGCGCCGGCGATTGAGGGAAAACGGTTTTCGTCGCCTCCAAAACGGGCATACTTGCGACTAACCACATTTTTACAGGAGGTGCCGACATGGCGCAATATACGGCGGCCGTCATCACGGTCAGCAGCAAGGGATATCGGGGAGAACGGGAGGAGACAAGCGGTCCGGCGCTCTGCCGGCTGCTTGAAGCGGACGGTTGGGAAGTCGTCCGGCGCGCGCTCGTCCCGGACGACATGGCAGAGATCCGCTCGGAGCTGCTGCGCTGCAGCGACGAGCTGCACATTTCGCTGGTCCTGACCACCGGCGGCACCGGCTTCTCGCCGCAGGATATCACGCCGGAGGCGACCCGGGCCGTGCTCGCGCGAGAGACGCCCGGCATTCCGGAGGCCATGCGCGCCGAGAGCATGTGCCTGACGCCGCGCGGCTGCCTCTCCCGCGGGGTGGCCGGCATCCGCGGCCGCTCGCTGATCGTCAATCTGCCCGGCAGCGAACGGGCGGCGCTTGAAAACCTGCTGGCCGTGCGCAAGGCCATCCGCCATGGCGTGGATATGCTTCGCTCGCCCGGCGCGGACGGGGACGCCGCCGCCGACGGCGCCGAAAGGCGAGCGGCGCCCTCGACCTCCCAATGGCTGCGGGAGGCCAAGGCCGATGCGGATGCGGCGCGCTGCGGCATCTACCTGTTCCACAACGGCGTTGTGCGGCGCACCGCCGCCGACGCGCAGGCGCGCCAGGCGGACGGCGACCGCCCGGTCAGCGGCATGCGCGTCTCCTTTGACGCGGCGCGCGTGGAGGAGGCGGTGCGGCGGGCGCGCGGGATGGACGGCGTGCATTACGTCCGCGTCTGGATCAACGAGGGCGAGCTGGCCGTCGGGGACGACATCCTGCTCGTGCTCGTCGGCGGCGATATCCGGTCGCGCACGGCCGACGCGCTCTCGGCGCTGACGGAGGAGCTGCGCTCCCGCTGCATCGTGGAGCAGGAGCTCTGCTGACGGCCGCGCAAAGCCCCCGATTTTCCGCATTTTTTCCGCAAAAGGCCTTGACATGCGGGCGTGGAATCCCTATAATGGTACCGTTCAAGCAGAAGCGCCCGCTTCTCACCTGCCGGCGATGGCCAGGCATGGTTGGTCAGGCAACAACGACCGGTATGGTTTTGTGGGCGCAGCTTGCGCCCACTACTTTTTTATGGAGGTGTTTCGTCATCGCTACGCAGGATCTGATGATCAACGAGGAGATCCGCGATCCCGAGGTTCGCCTGATCGATGAGAACGGCAGCCAACTCGGCATCGTGAGCATCCGGGAGGCACAGGCGCTTGCCGACCAGCGCAATCTCGATCTGGTCAAAATCGCCCCGGGCAGCAACCCGCCGGTCTGCAAACTGATGGACTACGGGAAGTACCGCTTTGAGATGGCCAAGCGGGAGAAGGAGCAGCGCAAAAACCAGAAGATCATCGAAGTCAAGGAGGTGCGCCTTTCCGCCACCATCGACCTGCACGACATGGAGGTCAAGGCCAAGGCGGCGCGGCGGTTCTTCTCCGACGGCAACAAGGTCAAGGTGTCCATCCGCTTCCGCGGCCGGCAGATCACCCATGGCGAAATCGGCCTTGACGTGATGAACCAGTTCTTCGAGATGGTTCAGGAAAACGCCGTCATCGAGCGTCCTGCACGGCAGGAAGGCCGGAACATGTTCATGGTGCTCGCACCGAAGAATAATTGAAGCTGTAAGTAACGACAGGAGGTTCCCGAAAATGCCCAAGATCAAGTCCCACCGCGGCGCTGCAAAGCGTTTTTCCCTGACGAAGTCCGGAAAGATCAAGCGCGGTAAGGCGTACAAGAGCCATATTCTGACCAAGAAGTCCACCAAGCGCCTGCGCGGCCTTCGCCAGACCGGCTACATCGCCGAGTGCGAAGAGAAGAAGATCCGCAAACTGATCCCGTACAGCTAAGGAGGAACAAGAACATGGCCAGAATCAAGAGAGCAGTCAACGCCGTCAAGAAGCGCCGCAAGGTTTTGAAGCTCGCCAAGGGCTACTATGGCGCCAAGAGCAAGCAGTATCGCGCCGCCAGCCAGCAGGTCATGAAGTCCATGGCCTACGCCTATGTCGGCCGTAAGAATAAGAAGCGCGAGTATCGCCGCCTGTGGATCGCCCGCATCAACGCCGGCGCCCGCCTGTGCGGCACGACCTACAGCCGCATGATCAACGGTCTGAAGGTGGCCGGTATCGAGATCAACCGCAAGGTGCTCGCCGACCTCGCCGTTACCGACATGAACGCGTTCCGCGAGCTCGCGGAGATCGCCGCCAAGGCGCGCGCGTAACCAACGAACGATCAACAGGCGCCCAAGCGGCGCCTGTTGCGCTATTCTCCCGGCAGGAGGGATTGCATTGACCACGATCACAAGCCGTGCCAACGACACCGTCCGCGCCACGCGCGCGCTCTGCGAGGCGCGGGCAAGGCGCGAGCAGGGGCTGCACCTGGTGGAGGGTGAAAAACTTGTGCGGGAGGCCGCCGCCTCCGGCGCAGGCATCGCGCGCCTGTTCGTCGAAGAGGGGTTCCCCGCGCCCGCGGCGGACGCGGAGGCGGTCTATACCGTTTCCCGCAGCGTGATGGAGGCGCTGTGCGAAAGCCGCACCCCGCAGCACGTCTGCGCGGCGGTGCGCACGCCCGGCACCGCCCTGCCCGCCTCGTTCCCGGCGGGGCTCATCATCGTGCTCGATCGCGTACAGGATGCGGGCAACGTGGGCACGATCCTGCGCACGGCGGATGCGTTCGGCGCATCGGGCGTGCTGCTCGGCGCAGGCTCCGCCGACCCCTACTCCGGCAAGGCGCTGCGCGCGGCCATGGGTTCCACCTATCACCTTCCCCTCTGGCAGGGGGAAACGGCCGACGCGCTCGACCGCCTGCAGCGCGAGGGCTTTTGCTGCCTGTGCGGGCATCTGGGCGGCGACGAGACGCCGCCCGCCATCTCCGCGCGCATGGCGCTGGTGATCGGCAACGAGGGCAACGGCGTTTCCGATGCGGTGGCGGCGCGATGCACGCTCTGGCGGCTGCCCATGCGCGGCCGGGCGGAATCGCTCAACGCGGCGGTCGCCGCCGCACTGATGATCTATGAGCTATCGGGGCGCATGGCGAGCCCATGCGCATCCGCAGGAAAGGAAGGGTATGCCCATGAAACGGGTCCTCATCGTCGTTGACATGCAAAACGATTTTGTCACCGGCGCGCTCGGCACGCCCGAAGCGCGCGCCATCGAAAAAAACGTGGTCGAAACCATCCTCGGCTTCGACGGCGACATCTATTTTACGCTCGATACGCATGGAGCCGACTATCCGCGCACGCAGGAGGGGCGGCGCCTGCCGGTTGCGCATTGCGCGGCCGGCACGGACGGCTGGTCGCCTACGGCGGCGGTCTGGATGGCGCTGAAGGAGCGCAACGTGGCCGACGAGCGGCACATGGTCTGCAAGGAGACCTTTGGGGCGCGCGACCTGCCCTTCCGCCTGCACGACGACATGGGGCGCGACATCGACGAGATCACCCTCGTTGGCGTGTGTACCGACATCTGTGTCATCTCCAACGCGCTGTTGCTCAAGGCGTTCTTCCCGGAAGCCCGCCTTGTGGTGGACGCCGCCTGCTGCGCGGGCGTCACGCCGGAAAGCCATCAAACGGCGCTCAACGCCATGCGCGCCTGCCAGATCGACGTGGTCTGAGCGCAGATTCCCCCAAACGCAGGGCATCCCCGGAACCCACCGTCCCGGGGATGCTTTTTCGTTGCCGTATGCCGCGACCGCCCTTCAGCGCGAGAACATGATCTTCTCGCTGTTGAACATGCGCGTCAGGGCCCACGCGCCGACGCAGGCATAGAGCACGTTGCTGCCGACGGTGAGGACGATTTGCAGCGGGGCGGCCGAGAAGGAAAGGATCGCATTCATGGACTGCACGCTGTTATAGAGCGGGATGAGGTACAGCAGCGGCTGGCGCGGCGCGCCGCCGCCGAGCATGGACGTAACGCCCACGAGGATCACCAGCAGCATCAGCGGCGAAATGGCGGTCGTCGCCTCCTTGACGCTCTTGGCGGAGGCGGAGATGATCGAAATCACCGCGATGACGACCAGCACCGTCGAAAGCACGACGAGCAGCAGCGGCGCAAAACCCCCGACGCCGTAAACCGCCGCGTCCACGCTCGCGCCCGACATGCCCATGAGCTTCGGCAGCGACAGGATGGTGCCGAGAAAGCTCGAAAGGCCGCTCAGCAGCGCCGCAACGCTGAGGCTCAGGATTTTGCCGACGGCCAGCTCGCTGCGCTTGACGGGCGTGACGAGCAGCGTGGCGATGGTACCGCGCTCCTTTTCTCCGGCGATGGACTCCGGCGCAACGGCCATACAGCCGCTGAACACGAACATGAGCATGAGCATCGGCACAAGCATGGCAAAGACCATGCCGGCCATGTCCTCCTCGCTGGCAAGGTCGTACGTTCCGCCGCCGGCGTTCACGTCGAAGCGGTTGGCGAGGCTCTGCTCATAGGCGTCAAGCGCGTCCGTGAGCAGTCCCATCGCCGTGGTGGACGCAACCGACGAGGAGTTGTAATAGATCTCCACGTTGGGCGCCGGCTGGCCGGAGGCGACGTCGTATGCCGCGACGACCTCGTCAAAATCGGCCGGGAACACGGCGTAGACCGCCCCCCCAGCCGCCTGCGCCATTGCAAATGACCCATCCCCGTCCGTCGCGTCGATCAACTGCACCGGCAGGGCGTCCAGCGCGCCTGCCAGGCTGGCCGGCGCATGGCTCACATATACCAGCGGCTGCTCGTCCTCGCCGACGGAAAAGCGGTCGCTCAGGAACGTCCCCATGAGCGAATAGACCACAAAAATCGTAAGACCAGGCAGCAGCACGGCGCCAAAGAGCATTCGCCGGTCGCCGAAAAACCGCTGAAGCTCCTTTTTGATGATGGTCAGCACGTTGCTCTTGCGATTCTTCATGCCAGCCGCCCCCCTTCCTGCTCGTACAGCGCAAAGAACCGGTCCTCCAGCGACAGGCCGCCCTTGACGGCCTCCAGCGTATCGCAGCAGACCATGCGCCCTTCGATGATGACGCCCACCCGGTCGCAGAGCTTTTCCGCCAGATCAAAGATGTGCGTGGAGAGCAGGATGCTCTTGCCCGCCCGGCGGCACTCGCCAAGAAAGTCCGTCACCACGCGCGCGGTGATCACGTCAAGGCCGTTGGTCGGCTCGTCAAAGATGATCACGTCCGGGTCGTGTACCACGGAGATGACGAGCGACACCTTCTGCTTCATGCCGGTGGACAGTTCGCCCACCCGGACCTCCGCGAACGCGTCGATGCCAAAGCGCGCGAACAGCCGCTCCTTACGGGCGCGCCGCACATCCGCCGGCACGCCGTGCAATTCGGAGAAAAAGTCGTATAGTGCATTTGGCGTAAAAAAATCTTCGAGCTTGAGTTCGCTCGTTAAAAAGCCGATGCGCGCGCGCACATCGGCCGGTGCGGTGCGGATGCTTGCGCCGTCGATGAGCGCGTCCCCCTCGTCGGGTTTGATGAGCGTTGCGAGCATGCGCAGCGTCGTTGTCTTGCCGGCGCCGTTCGGTCCCAGCAGGCCGAACACCTCGCCGCGATACGCCTCGAAGGACAGGCCGTCCACCGCAACGCGGCGCGTCTCCTTCGTGTGTTCAAGCCTCTGTTGTTTTTTGGACAGATAGAACGTCTTTTTGAGGCCGTCGGCCACAATGATCCGATCCATGTGCGATCCCTCCCCGCGCGCTCCTGCGGCTTCTGCCGTCGCGCGCCTGCGTACGACAGGATACCACATCCCGCCGGCCTTTGCAATAGGAAGCCGTCGACGGCCCGCGCGGCGCGGCATCCGGGGGCTGCCGTGCTCCACACGGCGTTCCCGGCAGGCCGCCCGGCCTGCGGCGCCGCTGCCCTGCGGGGCGGCCGGCGACGAGCAGGCGGGCGTCACGGAAGCGTTTCGGCAAACGCCAGCAGCTCGGCGAAGGTGCCGTGCCGGTACGGCTCGATGGGCAGGCCTCTCTCGTTTTCCAGATAGTCCGTGACCAGATAGCCCGAAAGCCCCGCCTGCAGCGCCGACATGTCGTCCGAAGGATTGTTGCCGATCATCAGGCAGCGCGCCGGCGCCGCGCCGAGGCGGTGCAGGATTTCCCGGTAATAATTGGGGTTAGGCTTGCAAAAGCGGCTGTTCTCATAGGTGGTGATGCCGGCAAAATCCGCCTCCGTCAGGCCGATCCATGTCAGGCGCGTCCGCACCGCCACGGCCGGGAACAGCGGGTTGGTCGCCAGATAGAGCGTCCGACCGCCGGCGCGAAGCCGCTCCAGCAATCCGCGCACGTCGCGCGCCGGGCCGAGCACGCGGCGCACCCCGTCGAAAGCGCCGGCGTAGAACGCCGTGAGCGCCCCCTCCAACGCGCGCGCCTCCCCGCCCAGCCGGGCGCAAAACGCATCCCAGAACCGCTCGCGGTTCGTCGCGCCGCCGTCGTTGCGAATCATCGCCTCCACCCCGGCCATCAGCGCGCCGAGCGTCGCGCGCGCATCCCGATAGCCGTGGCCGGCCAAAAAACGCGCCAACTCCGCAAAATAGGCGTCGAGAAACGCCTGCTGCTCCATCGGGATCAGCGTCCCATCCAGATCGAGCAGCACCGTATCGATCCGCCGTGTTTCAATCATCCGCTCCATGGGCAATCCTTCCCTTTATCGCAAAACGGGCGGGGGGGGTGGCCACGCCGCTCCCCCCGCCCGGTCGCACCGCCTGTGCGGCGGTCAATTCCCGCCGGCTTCCCCCGGTTGCTTTTTCCTTGCGGGCGCCGCCCTCCGCTTTGTGGGCGGCGTCTCCTTCCCGGCCGGCTTTTTCCCCGCCGGGGCCTTCTTCTTCGCGGGCGCTTCCTCCGCCAGGGGCGCCTCCTTCGCGGGCGCTTCCTCCGCCTGGGGCGCCTCCTTCGCGGGCGCTTCCTCCGCCAGGGGCGCCTCCTTCGCGGGTACGTCCGCCGCCCGGGTCTCCTGTGCCGGGGCGGCCGGGATTTCCCGCCCGCCGGTAAGCAGGCCATACAGCGCGAGATACCGCCGGGCCGACTCTCCCCAGCCGAAATCCGTCGCCATGCCGCGCCGTATGAGCCGCTGCCACATCGGCTGATCCTCATAATAATACCAGACGGCCCGCTCGAGCGTGAACAGCATCTCATGCGCGTTGTAATTCGCAAAAGAGAAGCCGGTTCCCTCATCGGTATACTTGTTGTATGGGATCACGGTGTCGCACAGGCCGCCCGTTTCCCGCACAACCGGCACGGAACCGTACCGCAGCGCAATCATCTGCGAAAGGCCGCAGGGTTCAAACTGCGACGGCATGAGAAACATGTCGCTGCCGGCATAGATGCGGTGCGCCAGCCCCTCGTTGAGCCCGATGTACGTGGCCACCTGCCCCGGATAGCGCCAGGCGGCCCAGTTGAGCAGATCGACAAACCGGCGGTCGCCGTCGCCCAGCAGCGTCATCTGCACGTCCATGCGCAGGATGTCCGTCAGCACGCGCTCCACCAGGTCCATCCCCTTTTGCGGCGTGAGACGCGTGACCATCGCAATGAGCGGCACGCCGGGCCGCTCGGCAAGGCACATCTCCCGCTGCAGTAGCCGTTTCTGCTCAGCTTTGCCCGTCAGGTCATCGCTGCTGAAATGCGCGCCCAAAAACCGGTCGGTCGCCGGGTCGTAGATCGTGCGGTCGATGCCGTTGAGAATGCCGGAAACCGCCTCCCCGCGGGCGCGCAGCAGGCCGTCGAGCCGTTCGCCGTAATACGCCGTGCGGATCTCGCGCGCATAGGTCGGGCTGACGGTGTTGATATGATCGGCAAACACGAGACCCGCCTTCATGCAGCTCAGATTTCCATAAAACTCCAGATAATCCGGCGTAAACAGCCGCTCGTCAAAGCCCAGCCGTGCGTTCATCAGCGGCCAGTCGAAGATACCCTGATAGCGCAGGTTGTGGATGGAAAACACGATGCGGGGCGCCTGCAGCCGGGCGTCGCCTGCATACTGCGTGCGGATCATGGCGGCGATCAGTCCCGTCTGCCAGTCGTTGAGGTGCAGCACGTCCGGAGCAAAATCCACATGGCGCAGCATCTCCGCCACGGCCCGGCAGAAGAACGCAAACCGATAGCCCTCCTGCATCCCGTCCCCGTAGATCGAATCCACGGAGAACATCTCCTCGTTGTCCACAAAATAGTACGTTACGCCATTGTCCACGACCGTTTCAACACCGCAGTACATGCTCGCAAACCCGAACAGCACCGGGAAGTCCGTCACATGCGTCATGCGCGCGCGCCAATAGCCGTCGATGCAGCGGTACTTGGGCAGCACCACCCGTACGTCCGCGCCCTGACGGTTCAGTTCGACGGGAAGGGAACCGGCCACGTCCGCAAGGCCGCCCGTCTTGATAAACGGTACACATTCGCTCGTCACATACAAAACCTTCATGCGCCGCGCCTCCTATCGTTGATTTTGTCCTGGCCGCCCCGCCGGGTCTCAGACCGTGGTGTTCTTCTTCAGGATGATCGGGAAGCTGTCGTAGCCGACAAGCGTGCGCCCATCGCGGATGGTGACGCCCTTGTCGAGCACCACATGGTCGAGCGTGCAGCCGTTGCCGACGGTCACGCCCTGCATGATGATGGAGTTCTTCACGACGCTGCCGCTGCCCACCGAGACGCCGCGGAACAGGATGCTGTTCTCCACCTCGCCGTTGATGTCGCATCCGTCGGCCAGCATCGCGTTGCGCACACAGGCGCCGGGGCCGTAGCGGGCGCTGACCTCGTCCTTAACCTTGGTATAAATCGGATGTGCCGGGTTGAACAGGTCGCCCCGCACCGCCGGGTCCAGCAGCGCCATATTGTGCCGGAAAAAGCTCGTCACCGAGTCGAGCCGGGCGACATACCCGTCGTACCGGCAGCCGAAGATCTTGAGCGTGCCGCATTTTTTGAGCAATACGTCGCGCGTGAAGTCGTATTCACCGCGCGAGTACGCCTCCTCCACCAGGTATTCGAGCAGGAGTTTGTCCATAATCATCACGTCGCAGCTCCTGTAATCCGTGCGCGGCCGGTACGGATTCAGCTCCATCGCGGTCACATGGCCGTCGCCGTCCAGGAGGAGTCGCAGGTCGTCGCTCTGTTCCTCCGGGTCGAACGCCGTCTCCTCATTGTAAAGGATCGTGATGTCCGCGCCGGTGTGTACGTGCTGCTCGAACATCGCGTCGAACGTGGTGTTGAAAATCGTATGGCTGCCCGTGAGGATGACGTATTGCTGCGTACACCGCCGAACATAGCCCATGCACGAGCGGAACGCATCGATCGTGCCGCGATACAGGCCGGTGTTCTCCTTCGTCATGAACGGCGGCAGGATAAAGAGGCCCTCGCGCTTGCGGTGCAGGTCCCACTCCTTGCCGGCGCCGAGATGATCCGTCAGCGAATGATAGTTTTTCTGCGCGATCAGCCCGACGCAGGTCACGCCCGTATTGACAAGGTCGGACAGGATGAAGTCGATGCACCGGTAACGGCCGCCGAAGGGGACCGCCGCAACGGCGCGCGACAGCGTCAAATCGCGCAGGCGGGGGTTGTTCTCGCCCGTGTAGATGAGTCCAAACGCATTGCTCGTCATGTCTCCCACCATCCCCCACTGACCGGGGGCTCCTTTCCGTTCAGATGGTTTGTGCGGCCGGCCGCGTCACTCGGCGCAATCGGAAAATTCGCCGCCGGTTGCCACCGTCCCGCACGGCAGATAGGCGCCGCTGCAGATGCAGATGTCGTTGCCCACGAGCGTGATATCGCCCGTGAGGCGGTTGTCCACGCTGTCGCCCTCGCGCAACGGACCGCCGATCACGGCACCGCTGCCCACGCGCGCGTTCTCGCCGATGATCGCCTTGTGGATGCGCGCGCCGGCGCCGATCACCGCGCCGGGAAAGATGACCGAATCGACCACACGCGCTCTCTCGCAGACGGTTACGCCGGAGAACAGCACGCTGTGTTCCACATGGCCGTGCACGTTGCCGCCCTCGGTCACCAGGCTGCTCGTAATGCTGCCCGTTGGGCCGACATAGTGCGGCGGCATGATCGGGTTGCGGCTGTAGATGCGCCACGAAGGATCGTTGAGCTCGATCCTGGGCGGCTCGGAGAGGAGATCCATATTCGCCTCCCAGAGGCTCTGCACCGTTCCCACATCCTTCCAATACCCCTCGAACGCAAAAGCGAACATCGGCTCGCCCGCGCCCAGCATGGACGGGATGATGTTTTTGCCGAAATCGTGCTCGGACGCCGGATCCGCGTCGTCGTGCTCCATGAACCGCTTGAGCGTGGGCCAGTTGAAGATGTAGATCCCCATGGACGCATTGTTGGAGTCGGGGTGCGCGGGCTTTTCCTCAAACTTGGTAATGCGGCCGTGCGCGTCGGTGCTCATGATGCCGAAGCGGTGCGCCTCCTGGATCGGGACGGGCAGCACGGCGATGGTCGCCGCCGCCTGCTTCTGGACGTGGAACGCAAGCATCTTGGCGTAGTCCATTTTGTAGATATGGTCGCCCGAAAGGATGAGCACATAGTCCGGGTGATACTGATCCACAAACTCCCGGTTCTGGTAGATGGCGTTGGCCGTGCCGGAATACCAGTGCCCGTCGCTGCCGGTCATGTACGGCGGCAGCACGAACACGCCCCCGTTTTGCCGGTCCAGGTCCCAGTGCTGGCCGGTGCCGATGTAGGAGTTGAGCGCCAGCGGTCGGTACTGCGTCAGCACGCCGACGGTATCGATGTCGGAATTGACGCAGTTGCTCAGCGGGAAATCGATGATGCGGTACTTCCCGCCGTAGGGTACGGCGGGTTTGGCCATGTTGGAGGTCAGCACGCCAAGACGGCTTCCCTGCCCGCCCGCCAGCAGCATTGCAACGATCTTCTTCTTCATGCCCGCGTCCTTTCTGCCTTGCCGAAGCCTATTCGGCAGCGTCGTTTTCATCCTGCCCGTCGCGCAGGTCCCCTTCGTAGCGCAGATAGACCGCGCCAAACGGCGGGAGCCGCAACGACAGGCGCTGTGCAAAGCCGCCCAGCGGCTCGTCCATCGTTTCCACGGGGCCGTTCGTATAATCGCCCGTGCCGCCAAAGCGCGCATCATCCGTGCAGAACGCCTCGGTATACACGCCTGCCGCCGGCACGCCTACATGATAATCCTGCCAGGGGACCGGCGTGAAGTTGAACGCGCACAGCAGCGCGCCGCCCTGCCCGTCCATGCGCATCCACGCAGCCACCGAATGCACGCTGTCGTCCACGGAAAGCCACTTGAAGCCCTCCCAGGAATCGTCCACCCGGTAGAGCGCCGGCGTCGCCGTATAGAAGCGGTTCAGTTCGCGCACCGTGCGCTGCATTTCGCGGTGCTTGTCGTAATCGAGCAGCAGCCAATCGAGCGACTCGGCAAAGTTCCACTCGATGAACTGGCCGAATTCGTCACCCATGAACATGAGCTTCTTGCCCGGATGCGCGAACTGGTAGGCGTACAGCAGCCGAAGCTGCGCAAACTTCTGCCAGTAGTCGCCCGGCATCTTCGAGAGCAGGCTCCGCTTGCCATGCACGACCTCATCGTGTGAAAGCGGCAGCACATATGCCTCGGAAAAAGCGTAATACATCGAAAACGTCAGCTTGTTGTGGTTCCATTTGCGGAAAAAGCTGTCCATCTCCATGTAGGAGAGCATATCGTTCATCCAGCCCATGTTCCACTTGAACGAAAAGCCGAGCCCGCCGTCCGTCAGCCCATGCGTCACCTGCGGATAGGCGGAACTCTCCTCCGCAAAGATCAGCTTTTCGGTCGGCAGCTCGCTCACCGCCTCGTTGAGCTTTTTGAGGAAGGCGATCGCCCCGAGGTTTTCCCGCCCGCCATACTGGTTGGGCAGCCACTGGCCCTCGTCCTTGCCAAAGTCGAGATACAGCATGCAGGAAACGGCGTCAACGCGCAAACCGTCGAAATGATATTCCTTGAGCCAGAACAGCGCGCTCGAGAGCAGGAAGCTGTGTACCTGCGTGCGGTCAAAGTTGAACAGCAGCGTCCCCCACTGCGGCATGTCGCTGCGCCGCGTGTCCGGGTGCTCGTAGCAGCACGAACCGTCAAACCGCCTGAGGCCGTGCGCGTCGCGCGTGAAATGCGCGGGGACCCAGTCCATGATGACGCCGATGCCCCGCTCATGCGCGCGGTTGACCAGATACATCAGATCCTCCGGCGCGCCATAGCGGGCCGTGGCCGCATAATACCCCGTGACCTGATAGCCCCAACTCGGGTCGTATGGATATTCCATCAACGGCATGAGCTCGATGTGCGTATAGCCCATGTCGCAAACATAGTCGATCAGCTCATGCGCGAGCTCCCGATATCCAAGCCCCGCCTTCCATGAGCCGGCATGCACCTCGTAAATGCTGACGGGGCGATGGCGGGTGTCCTTCTGTCTGGCCAGAAACTCGCCGTCCGTCCAGGCAAACTCCGGCAGGTCGTACACCATGGAGGCGGTGCCGTTCGGTTCCGCCCGGAACGCATACGGGTCCGCACGCACGACCTCGTTCCCATCCGCCGTCACAATGGCGTACTTATAGAGCTGTCCCTCGCGCGCAAAGCCGAGATGCGCTTCCCACACGCCCGTCGTGCCGACCATATGCATGGGGTCCGCCTTCGGATTCCACTCGTTGAAATCCCCGATCACGCTCACCGCACGGGCCTCCGGCGCCCAGACCGCGAACCGATAAACCCGTTCCCCCTGCAGTCCCACGCACGCATGACAACCCAGCGCCCGATAAGCTGCGGTCGAAATCCCTTCGTTGAAAAAATACAGCTCGGTATCGTCCAGATGGTAGGCCATATTTTCCCCCCTGTCCGTGGTTCTGTCTAAATTATAACATCACACAGCGGCAAAGGAAATACAAATTGGTAAATTTCTCCCGCCTTGGCCCTATCCGACGGGGAAAGTGTGCTATAATGGTGCAAAATCGAACCGGCGCACGCCGCCGCATGGAGGGACCATCGCCATGACCGAACGCCTCTATCTGACCGACAGCCACCTGACGCACTGCGACGCGCGCGTACTCGCCGCAGAGCGGGAGGCGGACGGGTACGCCGTCGTGCTCGACCGCACCGTCTTCTTCCCCAACGCCGGCGGGCAGCCGTGCGACACCGGCAAACTCCGCTTCCCGGGCGGTGAAGCGACCGTGCGCGGCTGCGACGAGCGGGGCGGCGATCTCGTACACTACGTCGATCGCGCGCTGCCGGCGGGGCAGGCCGTGGTAGCGGAAATCGACTGGCCGCGCCGTTTTGACCACATGCAGCAGCACACCGGGGAACACCTGCTCTCCTATTGCGCCTACAAGCTCTTTTCCGCTGTCAATGTCGGCTTCCACCTGTCCGAACGCTATGGCACGATCGATCTCGACCGCCCCCTGTCGTCCGAGCAGCTCCGCGCAATGGAACGCCTCGCCAACGAGCTGGCCTGCCGGAACCTGCCCGTGACCGCCGCCTGCTACGACAGCGAGGAGGCCATCGCCTCGCTGCCGCTGCGCAAGCATGCCGAAGGGTTGACCGCGCCCATCCGCATCGTCACCATCGAGGGCGCCGATTGCTGCACCTGCTGTGCGCCGCACTGCGCCCACACCGGCGAAATCGGCCAGCTCTTTTTGACCGACGCCATGCCGTGGAAAGGCGGCGTGCGCCTCACGTTCCTGTGCGGCTTGCGCGCGCTCGGCCATGCGCGCGCCACGCACGACGCGCTGGAGGCCATCGCCCGGCGCTTTTCCACCGGCCGTGAGAACGCCGTCGCCGCGGTGCAGAAGCTTTCCGACGACATGGCTTCCCTGCGGCGGCGTGAACGCGCGCTCGCCGCGCAATGCAATGCCTATCTGGCCGCCGAACTGCGGCAAAATGCCGAAACGGCGGGAAGGACAACGCTCGTCGTACAATGCGTGGACGTCGAGGGCGGCCGTCTGCGCGAACTGGCAGGGCTGACGTTGCAGGGCAGTATGCTCCTGCTGCTGCTCGCGGCGGACGAAACGCGCGTGCAGTACGTGCTGCACCGCAGCGACGATCTGCCGCTCGACATGGGCGACCTGTGCCAGGCGGTCAACGCCGCGCTTGGCGGCAAGGGCGGCGGCCGTGGGGCGCTCGCCCAGGGCAGCGCCCCCGCGCAACCGGCGCTTTCCGAAACGGTCGTCCAGCTGCGCGCCTATCTGGCGCAACGACTCAAATCCCTGTAGCCGTTGCTCCCTGCAAATCCTGCGGCGGCCGACGTGCTTTTGCCGGCCGCCGCCGCGCGGGCCTGCTCCGCCGGGGCCGGCCCGCCATGCCGCTTTCGTACGCCCTCTCCTGGCTTTCGTGCGCCCGCTCCTTGGCTTTCGTCACCTGCTCTTTGCCTTTCGTGCGCCCGCTCTTGGCTTTCGTGCACCCGCTCCTTGGCTTTCGTCACCCATTCCTTGGCTTTCGTCCGTCCGCTCTTTGCCTTTCGTGCGCCTGCTCCTTGACAGAGGGCTCGGGATGTAATATACTGATTTTGCAATCGATTTTAATGGAGGTTATTCGGCATGGTACGCAAGGGCAATGAACGGAACGTAGAGGTCGCGGAGCATAAATTCGGGGCGGACGGCTTTATCACCGTACGGCACCTGACCAACAACGACGAAGAGCTCAACGGCAAGGGCCGCGTGTTCGCGCACACCACCCTGCTGCCCGGCTGCGGCATCGGGTTCCATGTCCACACCGGCGAGTCGGAAACCTACTATATCTATAGCGGCAGCGGTGAGTTCAACGACAATGGGACGATCGTGCCCGTCTCCGCTGGCGACGTGACCTTCACGCCCTCCGGCACCGGCCACGGCATGCAGAACACCGGCAGCGAACCGATGGAGATCATCGCCCTCATCCTGTACGCCTGAGCGGCACGATACGGCCCGCCGTCCCTGCAAGGGGCGGCGGCTTTTGTTTTAACAACCGCTCCCCGCAGGTGCGTGGCAGGCCGGGAATTTTTTCGCGCTGCAACACGTTTGACGAACGCGGCGGCACATGCTACAATACAGGAACAATCGGCGTACAGGCCGGGCAAGGAGGGAGCTGCGCATGGAGGAGCAACGGGCCGGCGCGCCGGTCGATTATTCGCTGGAGATGGACCGCCATGGGCGCGCCTCGATCTTCACGCTTGTGCTGGGCATCGCTGCGCTCGTGCTGGCGTTTATCCCGACGCTCCTGCCTTTTTCCCTGCTCGCCAGCGCGGCGGCGCTGATAACAGGGCTTCTGATGCGGCGGTATACGCAGCGCATCAACATCCCGGAGGACCGCAAAAACGCAATCGGGCGCTGGTGCGGCCTTGTCGGCCTGCTGCTCAGCCTCGTTACGCTGGTCATGCTCATCATAGCCGCCGTCGGCGCAAACGCCGCCTGACGTACGGCACAATCCACAGCCCGTCCGCGGGCAGAAAGGCAAACCATGCATCCCTATATCCATCTGTTTGGTCTTTCCATCCCCACGTTTGGCGTGATGATGCTGCTCGGCATGGTCGCCGCATTCGTGCTGCTCTATTTCAACCGCCGCCAAGTCCCCTTTTCAGAGGACGATCTGCTCACAATGGCGATCTGGGCGATCATCGGCGGATTCCTTGGCGCCAAGGCCCTCTACTGGATCGTGGAACTCGACCGGATCATCGCCGACCCGCACTTTATCCTGGAATCGCTCACCTCCGGCTTTGTGTTTTACGGAGCGCTGATCGTCGGCGCGCTGGCCGTCTTGCTGTTCTCGCGGCGGCGCAAACAACCGTTCCTCGGCTACTTCGATCTGGTGGTGCCCTCGTTCATCCTGGCGCAGGGCTTTGGCCGCATTGGCTGCTTCTGCGCCGGCTGTTGTTACGGTGCGCAGTGCGATTCCCCGATCTCGGTCATTTATCCGGAGGGCGTCGCCGCCCCCGCAGGCGTGCCGCTGCTGCCGACGCAACTGTTTGAGGCGGCGTTCTGCTTCGTGTATGCCGCCGTACTCGTGGCCATTTTCCGCCGTCAGAAGCGGTACGGCACCACCGCCGGCTGGTACCTGGTGGGCTACGGCGTATGGCGCTTCATCATCGAGTTCTTCCGCAGCGACGACCGCGGCACCGTCGGCGCACTGTCCACGTCGCAGTTCATCGGCATCTTCATCGTGCTTGCGGGCGTCCTGCTGCTGCTCTTTGTGCGCAGGGGCAGGACGCCGCTTCACGTCCGCCCCGGCAGCACGGACGCGCCCGCGGCGCCGGACGGTGCGGCGGCGGACAGCCGGTCGCCGGAAGCGGATACCGCATCCGCAGCCTCCGAAGCAGCCGCAGCTTCGGAACAGAGCGCCCCGGCAGCGGAGGCCGAAGGGGCCGCACCCGAAGCGGCGGCCGCCGCAACCACGGCGGAGGGCGCCGAGAAAGCTGAAAATACAGCGGACTGAGCCGCGAAACCAAAAACGGAACAACAATGAAACGGGTCCCCCTGTTCGCCACCGGCGAAAGGGAGACCCGTTGTTGTTTGCGCGACGGCTGCGGCCGCACGGCCGGCCGTTAGGCGCGGCGCACCTCGACCACGTCGTCGTCCAGTACGACGGCCACAAGCATGGAGCCTCTGCCAGCGCGCGGCTCGATATGCACCGATTCGGTCGACAGGGTGGTTTTGGCGCCATGGCGCTGGACAATGGTAATGGGAAACGGCTCGCAGACGTGGAACACGGCGGCGATGCTGTTGCCGTTTGCGCCGTTCTTTTTGAAGTCGAACGTCTTGACGCCCTTGCCGTTGCGGCCCTGCACCTCATAATCGAACAGGAAGCTACGTTTGCCGTAACCCCGGTCGGTGATGACGAGCAGTTCCCCCTCGTCCGGTAGCTGGCCGGCGTAGCATACGGCGTCGCCCTCGTCAAGTTTGATGCACTTGACGCCGCCGCTGACGCGGCCCGTGGCGGGGATGGTATCGGTAGCGAAGCGGATGCTCATGCCGAGCCGCGTGACCAGCAGCAGCGTATCGCCGGCAAGGCGCTCCACGCCGAAGACGGCGTCCCGCTCCTTGAGCGCAACGGCGGCCGTGCGCCTGGCGCGCAGGCGGTATTCCGCCGCGGCGGTGCGCTTGACGAACCCGTTTTTCGTATAGAACAGATACTCCCCCTCCTCCTCATCCGGGAAGGCGCCCACGATGCGCTCGTTTTTTTCAAACGGCAACAGCGACGCGAGATTGACGGCGCGCGCGGTGGCGCGCGTCTCGGGGATCTCGTCGGCGACAAGCGAGAGTACGGCGCCCTGATCGGTAAACAGGCGGATGCGCCGATCGGAGCGCGTCTCGATGCAGAACAGCGGCTTGTCCTCCGCGATCTGGGCGGCGTTGAACAGGCGGGTCGGGCAGCGGCGCGCCTTGAGCCCTTCGCAGATGGCGACGGTCACATCCTCGGCGGTGGAGAGATCTTCCGCGTCCACGGCGATTTCCGCCTCGCCGGCGATGAGCTGCGTGCGACGGGCGTCGCCGATCTGCGCCCGGATCTCGAGGAGCTCCTTGCGGATGAGCGCGATGAGCTTGCGATCCGAGGCAAGAATGGCCTTGAGCTCCGCGATGAGCCGTACCACCTGCGCATATTCGCGCTCGATGGCGAGCAGCTCGAGGTTGGTGAGCCGCTGGAGCCGCAGATCAAGGATGGCCTGTGCCTGCAGTTCGGTCAGACCGAACGCGCCCATAAGCCCGTCCTTGGCCTCCTTGGGGGATTTGGACGCACGGATGAGGGCGATCACGCGGTCGAGATTGTCCACCGCGACCATAAGCCCGGCAAGCACATGTTCCCGCCGTTCGGCCGTCTCCAGCTCGTTCTGCGTGCGCCGCGTGACCACGTCGCGCTGGTGGCGGATGTAGTGCGCGATGAGCTGCTTGAGCCCGAGCTGCTGCGGCTTTCCGCCGGCGATGGCGACCATGTTCACGCCGAAAGTGCACTGCAGGTCGGAATATTTGTAGAGGTATTGCAGGATCTTCTCCGGGTCGCCGTCCTTCTTGACCTCGATGACCGCCCGCATGCCCTGCCGGTCGCTCTCGTCCCGAATATCGCCGATGCCCATGAACAGAGATTTCTTCTCCTGGCTGACGGCAAGTATTTTCTCAAGCGCGGCCGCCTTGTTGACCTGGTACGGCAGCTCGGTGATGACGATGAGCGTCTTGCCGTTTTTCTGCTCCTCAAAGTGCGTCCGGGCGCGCATGGTCAGCTTCCCGCGACCGGTCTCGTACGCGCGGGCGATCTCTTCCGATTTGAGCAGGAAGCCGCCCGTCGGAAAATCCGGCGCCGGCAGGATCTGCATGAGTTCGGCAAGCGTGATGCGCGGGTTCTCCATCACCGCGATGACCGCGTCGATCGCCTCCGCCGGATTGTGCGGCGGGATGTTCGTCGCAAGGCCGACGGCAATGCCGGACGCCCCGTTGATGAGCAGGTTCGGGAATCGTCCCGGCAGCAGTTCCGGCTCCTTGAGCGTGTCGTCAAAGTTGAACATGAACGGCACGGTGTCCTTGTCGATGTCGCGCAGCTGCTGCATGGCCGCTTCGGTCATGCGCGCTTCGGTATAGCGCATGGCGGCGGCGCTGTCGCCGTCCACCGAGCCGAAGTTGCCGTGTCCGTCCACAAGCGGGACGCGCATGTTGAACGGCTGCGCCATGCGCACCATCGCGTCGTAAACGGAGGAGTCGCCATGCGGATGGTATTTGCCGAGGCAATCCCCGACGATGCGGGCGCTCTTGCGGTGCGGTTTGTCGGGCGACAAGCCGAGTTCGAGCATGGTGAACAGGATGCGCCGCTGCACGGGCTTGAGTCCGTCCTCCACGCGCGGCAACGCGCGCTCGAGGATGACATGCTCGGCATAGGGCATCATGGAGTTGTGCATGACCTCGTCCATGCTGCGCAGCAGAATCTTTTCCTGCGCCGGTTCCTGCGTCCTTGCCATATCCCTCACCCCTGTCTGGTCGCCATCTTTTCAAACACGTCGTCGCGGCGGCGGTTGAAATCGGCGTTTTCGAAGATGTATTCCTTGCGCGACTGCACCTTATCGCCCATGAGCACGGTGACCAGATGTTCCACATCCGCCGCATCGTCGATGGTGACGCGCACAAGCTGCCGGTTTTGCGGGTTCATGGTGGTCTCCCAGAGCTGTTCCGGGTTCATTTCGCCAAGGCCCTTGTACCGTTGCAGCACATAGCCGCGTCCCACGGTGCGCGTGGCGCGCCGCAGCTCCTCGTCGTCATAGCAGTAAACGAGCTTCGATCCCTTCTGCACCCGGTAGAGCGGCGGAAGGCCGATGTACACATGCCCCTCGGTGATAAGCGGCTTCATGTACCGATAGAAAAACGTCAGCAGGATGGAGCGGATGTGCGCGCCGTCCTGATCCGCGTCGGCAAGAATGATGATCTTGTCGTACTTGAGCGAGGAGATGTCGAAATCCTCGCCGATGCCGGTGCCGATGGCGGTGATCATGGAGCGGAATTCCTCGTTCTGGAGCACCTGATCAAGCCGCTTCTTCTCCACGTTGAGCGGCTTGCCGCGCAGCGGCAGGATCGCCTGGAAGCGGCGGTCGCGCCCCTGCTTGGCGCTGCCGCCGGCCGAATCGCCCTCGACGATGAACAGCTCGTTGATCGCCGCGTTGCGCCCGGTGCAGCTGGACAGCTTGCCCACCAGCGGCGCGTTTTCGAGCTTGTTCTTCTCACGGGCGGTGGCCTTTGCCTTGCGCGCCGCCTCGCGCACCTTGGCGGACTTGACCGCCTTCTCCGCGATGGCGGCGCCGACGGCCGCATTTTTGAGATCCTCCAGATAATGCGCGAGCGCCTCGCCCACCACGGCCTCCACGGCCGGGCGCGCCTCCGTATTGCCAAGGCGCGTCTTGGTCTGGCCCTCAAACTGGATGGAGCGCATCTTGAGGCTCAGCACGGCGGTGATCCCCTCGCGGAAATCCTCGCCGGTGAGGGAGGCGTCCTTTTCCTTGAGCACGCCCGTGCGGCGGCAGAAGTCGTTCATCACCTTGGTCAACGCCGCCTTGAACCCCGTCTCATGCGTGCCGCCCTCGGTGGTGGGGATGTTGTTCACATATGAGAAGATGCTGTCGGCATAGCCGTCGTTGTGCTGCATGGCAAGCTCGACCACGATGTCGCCGCTCGTGCCCTGGATGTGGACGGGCGGCTCGTACAGCACGGTCTTGTCCGCGTTGAGATAGGTCACAAAATCCGACAGGCCGCCGTCGAACCGGTATTCGACCGCGCGCGGCCGTTCCGCCTCGCCCTCCTCGGCGGGAGTGGCGCGCCGGCGGTTGTCGGTGAGCGACATGCGCGCGCCGCGATTGAGATACGCCAGCTCGCGCAGGCGGCGGGAGACGGTCTCAAAATGCATCTCCGTCGTTTCAAACACGCGCGCATCCGGCTTGAACGTGACCACCGTCCCCTGCCGGCGCGTACGCCCCACCTCGGTGAGCGGGTACTTCGGCCTGCCGGAGACGATATGGCCCGTGCCGTCGTCCACGCTCTCAAACTCCATCCTGTACGCCCGGTTCTCGTAAAACACTTCCACCGTCAGCCACTCTGAAAGCGCGTTCACGACCGACGCGCCCACCCCGTGAAGACCGCCCGAATAGCCGTAGCTGTCGTTGCCGAACTTGCCGCCGGCGTGCAGCTGAGTGAATACGACCTCCACGCCGGATACGCCCAGCTTCTCGTGGATGCCGACCGGAATGCCGCGCCCGTTGTCGGACACGGTGACGGAACCGTCGCGGTTGAGCGTGACGCACACCTCGGAGGCATAACCGTTGGCCGCCTCGTCGATGGAATTGTCCACAATCTCCCAGAGCAGGTGGTGCAGGCCGCGTTGTCCGGTCGAGCCGATGTACATGCCCGGGCGCATGCGCACCGCGTCCAGCCCCTCCATCACCTTGATATCGGATACGGTATAGTCCTTCGCCATGAATACCCCCAAGATATATGTCTTTCCGAAAACATAGTATACCACAAATTGTACATTTTGGTATCCCTCCCCCCTCCCCTCGGAAGGGGAAACGGGTGCGAAGCGGGTCGAATTTATAATTTGTTCAAAAAAATCGGGTAAATTGACCATTCAGGTGGTGACAAATGGGGCAAAGTGGTGTATACTAAACAGCACAAGAGGGTGGCGTTTCCTTCCTCGCAGGCGGCATGTCCGCCATACGGAAGTAAGCGCCGTGCCAGTACCGTTGCAGGAAGGAGGCGCGGCCGGGTGCTGATCGGTTCGTTTTCGCATACGCTCGACGCCAAGGGGCGTGTATTCGTGCCCGCCAAGTGGCGCGACGACGTGGGCGATCTGCTCATCGTCACGCTCGGCCTGCTGGGGGACGGCAGCACCACCTGCCTGTTCGGCATGTCCGTGTCAGAGTGGGAGCTGTTTTCTGAAAAGCTGGCCGCCCTGCCGGTGACGGACGTGGCGGGACAGGCGGTCCGGCGCAGGCTGTATGCGATGGCCGCCGCCTGCGAGACGGACAAGCAGGGCCGCGTGCTCATCCCCGCCCCGCTGCGCGAGATCGCGGGCCTGACGCGCGAGGCGACCCTCATCGGCGTAGGCAACCGCATCGAGTTCTGGGACCCGGAGCAGCTGCGCCGCCACAGCGAAGCGGCGGAAGCCGGCTTTTCCGACGCGCTGCAGCACCTGCAGCAGCTCGGCATATGAGTTTTTCGCATACCCCGGTGATGTGCCGGGAAGTCTTGTCATATCTCGCGCCCGAGAGGGGCGGTGTGTTCGTCGATGGGACGCTGGGCGGCGGCGGGCATGCGGAGATGGTCCTCGAGCGTCTGCCGGCGGGCGGACGGCTCATTGGGATCGACCGGGACCGGGAGGCCGTGGCAGCATCGGAGGAGCGCCTGCGCAGATACGAAGGTCGCTTCCTCGCTGTTCATGGCAATTTTTTTGAGATGCGGACGTTGCTTGCGCCCCTGGGCGTCACGGCCGCGGACGGCATCCTGCTGGATCTGGGGGTGTCGAGCCATCAGCTCGATACGCCGGAGCGTGGATTTTCCTACCATGCGGACGCTCCCCTCGACATGCGCATGGATCGCACGGCGCCGCTCACCGCGCGCGACGTGGTCAACGGCGACTCGTTCGAGGAGCTGTGCCGCATCCTGCGCGAATATGGAGAGGAACGCTATGCCGCGCGCATCGCGTCGCGCATCGTCCAGCAGCGGGAGCGCGCGCCGATCGAGACCACCGCGGAACTGGCCGCCCTTGTCTGCGCGGCCATGCCCGCCAGAAGCCGCCGCGAAGCGCAGCATCCGGCACGGCGGACCTTCCAGGCCATCCGCATCGCCGTCAACGGCGAGTTGGAGGGCCTGCGCGCCGCCATCGACGGCGCGCACGACCTGCTCGCTCCCGGCGGGCGGCTTGTGATCCTCACGTTCCACTCGCTCGAGGATCGCATCGTGAAGCAGGCGTTCCGTTCCTACGAGAACCCCTGTATCTGCCCGCCGAAGGCGCCCGTGTGCACCTGCGGCAGGCGCCCTACCGCGCGCGTGCTGACGAAGAAGCCTCTTGCCTGCACGGCAGAGGAAGCGGCGGCCAACAGCCGCGCCGCCTGCGCCAAGCTGCGCGCCATCGAAAAGCTGCCCGCTCATGCGGACGGCGAAGAAAACCCGCGTGCTAACGCACGCATTCGACCGCATAGAGATAGTGAGGGATCCTGATGGAGAAAATCCGTTTTGAGCGCGACGAGCGGCGTGCCGACGCCCCGTCCACCAGGCTGTATGCGCCCACACGCGACAGTGAGGCATATGCATACGATCCCGAAACCGGAGAGCGGCTTGCCGCCGCGCCGATGAAAGCGACGCCCATTTCGCTGCGTCCACGCAGTGAGATGAAGCTCAGTTCGCGCATCGGCATCATGGTCTGCGCATTCATTTTTGCCGGCATGCTCGTATTCGTGCTGTCCGGCTACGAGCGCATCTCCCGCGCTTATGCGGGAATCAACGCGCTCAACGATGAAATCGAGGAGATCCGGCTGCGCATCAACACGCTGGAAGCCGATATCGAGTGTGCAGTAACGATGGAGGATGCGCAGGCTTTTGCCGAGAGCCGCGGCATGCGCTATCCGGTTCAGTCGCAATACGTGCAATCGGGCAGTCCGATCCCCGCTACCGGCAATGCAACCTCTCCTGAGGACGCGCCGGAGGACGACGGCGACGACGAACCCGCCGAGCCGTAAGGCCGGCGCCGTCGCACAGCCGCAAAGAACCGCCCGCAGGAAGGAGCCGCGATGGCAGTACCTGCGCCAAAACTGAAAAAACGCCTGCTGATCCTGTTGGGGTTTGCAGCGGTCCTGTTTCTGCTGCTCGTGTTCCGCCTGTTCCAGGTGCAGATCATCGACGGTCCGCGCTATGAGAGCATGGCGCTCACACAGCAGACCCGCAGAAGCGCCATTCAGGCGCAGCGCGGCCGTATCCTCGACACCAACGGCACGGTGCTTGCCCAGAGCGGCAACTCGTACCGCGTACTGGTCAACCCGCGCGTCATCGACGAGGACGACGAAGCGGAGGAGGAAGCCGAGCGCGTGCGCGTGTCGCTGCTCGTTTCGGACATCCTCGACCTCAGCTATGACGAGGTGTACGAAAAGGTGTCCCGCACCGACAAGCAACAGCTTGTGCTCAAGCGCCAGGTCTCCAGCGACGTGGTGAACGAGATCATCGCGCTGAACTTTGACAACGGCATCATCACCTTCTCGACCGACATGACGCGCAAATACTCCAACGGCAAGCTGTTTGCGCAGCTCATCGGGTTCACCGGAATAGACGGCGAAGGGCAGACGGGCCTTGAGGCCTCGCTCGACAAATATCTGGCCGGGGAAAACGGCCGCCTCGTCACGCCGAAGGACGCCTATGGCAATCCGTTGCCCTATGGCGAGGAGGAATACATCGCGCCGACGAACGGCTACGACGTGACGCTTACGGTCGATACGGCGGTGCAGGGCTATCTGGAAACGGCGCTGGCGGAGTGCATGTCGGTCAACAACGCCAAGACCGTGACGGGCATCGTCATGGACCCGTCCACCGGCGAGATCCTGGCTACGGCCACGAATCCGACGTTCGACCTCAACAGCCCGGATCGCAGCGACGTGACGACGCTCATGGCCATGTCCCGCAACCGCTCCGTCACCGACACGTTCGAGCCGGGCTCGATCTTTAAGATCATCACGCTGGCCGCCGCGCTCGATTCCGGCGTCGTTACGATGGACAGCACGTTTGAGTGCTCCGGGTCGCTGACCTTCCGCACCGAAACGATCCACTGCTGGAGCAAGCATGGGCATCAGACGCTGACGGAAGCATGCGAAAACTCGTGCAACTGCGCGTTCATGCAGATGGCGCTGGCGATGGGCGTGGATACGTTTTACGACTATATCTACGCCTTCGGCTTTGGCACATCGACCGAGAGCGGCATCCCCGGCGAGGACACCGGCGAGGTCATCCACCGCAAGTATGTGCGCGATACGGATCTGGCGCGTATCGGGTTTGGGCAGAGCATCACCACCACGCCGCTGCAGATCCTCACAGCCGCGTCGGCCGCCATCAACGGCGGCATCCTGATGCAGCCGTATGTGGTCAAGTCGATCTCCTCGACCGACAGCGAGACCAGCGCGACCACCTACATTGAACAGAACGAACCGAAGGAGCTGCGCCGCGTCATCAGCTCCGATACCTCGGCCAAGGTGCGGCAGATCCTGCAGTCGGTCGTGGATAACGGCAGCGGCAGCAACGCGCAGATCGCCGGATACACCGTTGGCGGCAAGACCGGTACGGCGCAGAAATACGATGAGAACGGCAAGGTCTCCAGCACGCTGCTGATCGCCTCATTCATCGGTTTTGTGCCGGCGGACGACCCGCAGCTGATCTGTCTCATTACGGTTGACGAACCATGCGTACCGGTCGTCTACGGCAGTACGGTGGCCGCCCCGTTCGTACAGCGGGCGCTGTCCAACCTCGTGCAGTACTACAGCATCCGCCCGAACACGGAGGAGAACACCGAGCTGGTAGAGGTGCCGAACGTCGTGGGCGAAACCGCCAAGCAGGCAGCCTATATCCTGACGCGGCGCGGTTTCCCGGAGACGATTTACGTCCCCTCCGAGGAGCAGGCGACCGTGATCGCGCAGGTGCCGGAGGCCGGCACCGAGGTGCCGGAGGGCACGCGCGTGGTGATCTATACCACGATGACCACGTACAGCGACGAAGGGACCGTCAAGGATCTGGTGAAGGTGCCGAACCTCATCAACGACCGGAGGCAGGACGCCTTCGATAAGCTGGACAAGTTGGGCCTTGTGCTCGTGTACGATAAGACCGCCTGCCTCGGGAAGATCATGACGCAGTCCATCCCGGAGGGGACCGAGGTGGCGCCCGGTACGGAGATCTATGTGGAGTTCGACTCCACGCCTTCCGGCACGATCACGCCGGCGCTGAATACGACGCCCACGACGACCCCGTCGCCATAGCGGCGCACGGGCGAAGCAGAAGGAACAACGGAACTTCAGGGAAATTGGGAGGAACTTTGTCCATGCTGTTATCCGAGCTTGCCATGTCCACCGGCTTGCGCTATACCGGCGAGAACGTCGATATTCGTTCCATCGAATACGACTCGCGCCGCGTCACCCCCGGCAGCATGTTCTGCTGCATCGTGGGGCAGATGTTCGACGGGCACTCCTTCGCGGAGGCCGCCGTGGCGCAGGGCGCCGTCGCCCTGCTGGTTGAGCGCGAGCTGCCGCTGCCCGTGCCGCAGGTCGTGGTGAAAAACGCGCGCAAATCCATGGCAGAGATGTCGGCCGCGTTTTACGGCTATCCGCAGCGCGAGATGCAGATGCTGGGCGTCACCGGCACCAACGGCAAGACGACCACGACCTATATGGTCAAGGCCATCGCCGAGCAGGCCGGCCGCAAGGTGGGTATCATCGGTACCATCCGCAACATGATCGGCAGCGAGAGCCTGCACACCGACCGCACCACGCCGGAATCGGTCGATCTGTTTCGCCTGCTGCGCACGATGGCCGACGCGCGCGTCGACCTCGTGGTCATGGAGGTCTCCTCCCACGCGCTCGAACAGTTCCGGGTCCACGGCATCAAGTTCGACGTGGCGCTGTTCACAAATCTGACGCAGGACCACCTGGATTACCACAAGACGTTTGAAAACTATTTGCAGGCCAAGAAGACGCTGTTCCTGAACGCCAAGCGCGCCGTTGTCAACGTGGACGACCCGTATGCCGACCGCATCATGGCCGGGCTTTCCATCCCGATCCTGACGTTCGGCGTGCGCGACCGCGCCGACATCGCCGCCTCGGATATCGACATCACCACGCGCGGCGTGCAGTTCGACCTGCATACGCCGGCGGGCGACGTGCGCATGAACCTGCCCATTCCCGGCCTGTTTTCCGTGTTCAACGCGATGGGCGCCGTGGGCATGGCGCAGTCCATCGGCATCCGCCTCTCGGCGATCAAGGAGGGGCTGGAATCCATGACCAGCGTGTCCGGGCGGCTTGAAGCCGTCGGCTCCGACCGGCCGTATTCCATCTTTGTGGATTATGCGCACACGCCGGATGCGCTCGAGAACGTACTCAAGACGGTGCGGGAATTCGCCAAAAAGCGCGTGATCTGCGTGTTCGGCTGCGGCGGCGACCGCGACCGGGCCAAGCGCCCGATCATGGGCGAAATCGCCGGCCGGTACTCCGAGCTGGCGGTCGTTACGTCCGACAATCCGCGCACGGAGGAGCCGATGTCGATTATCGAGACCATCGAAGAAGGCGTCAAGCGCTCCGGGGCCAAATATGTCGTGATCGAAAACCGCCGCGCAGCCATCGCCTACGCCATCTCCGTGGCGGAGCCGGATGACGTCATCCTAATCGCCGGCAAGGGGCACGAGAATTACCAGGAGATCAACGGCACACGCTATCACTTTGACGACAAGGAGATCGTAAGGGAGCTGCTCGCCAATCCGGATTGACGCCGGGGCCCATACATCCCGCCCTTGACCGGGCAGAAAGGCCGCCCTTCGGGGCGGAAAGCGGACAACCATCCATGATGCAGACCTATTTGCTGAGCGCGCTCGTCGCGTTTGCCGTCGTTCTGGTGCTCGGCCCCATCGTAATCCCCATGCTCAGCCGTCTCAAGTTCGGCCAGGTGGAGCGGGAGGAAGGGCCGGACTCGCACAAGGCCAAGCAGGGCACGCCGACGATGGGCGGGTTGATGACGCTCGGCGGCATCCTCACGGCCACGCTGATATTCGGCCTTGAAAGCGCGGAATTCGTGCTGCCGGCGCTGCTGGTCACGTTTGCGTTTGCGCTTGTGGGTTTTCTCGACGACTTTATCAAGGTGCGCCTCAAGCGCAACCTCGGCCTGCGCGCCTATCAGAAAATCATCGCGCAGTTCGCCATCGCGCTGCTGGTCGCGCTCTGGGCCTACCGTTCGCCGCACATCGGCCCGTCGCTGTACCTGCCCATATCCGGCGGCAGCTGGGATATCGGCGCGTACTACATCCCCCTGGTCATGATCCTCGTGATCGCCACGACCAACGCCGTCAACCTGACCGACGGGCTTGACGGGCTCGCCTCCGGCGTGACGATGATCTACTCGCTCGCCATGACGGTCGTATTTGCACTGCTCGCCTCGCAGGCCGCGCTGCTCGGCCAAACGCTCTATGGCGTCAACCTGGAGGGCATGGCAGTGTTTGCGGCTGCGGTCACGGGCGCCTGCCTCGGCTTTATCCGCTACAATACATTCCCCGCGCGCGTGTTCATGGGCGACACCGGCTCCCTCGCGCTCGGCGGGGCGATCTCCATGATGGTCATTACGAGCCGATCGATCCTGCTGTTTCCCATCATGGGCATCTGCTTTGTCGCCTCGGCCGTATCGGTCATCCTGCAGGTCGGCTCTTACAAACTGCGGCACGGCAAGCGTATTTTCAAAATGGCGCCGCTGCACCACCACTTCGAGCTGTGCGGCTACTCCGAATCGCGCATCGTAACGATGTACACGCTCGTAACGACCGTGCTTTGCGCCATCTGCCTGCTCTCCTATCTGCGATAGGCGGGCGGCCTCTGGAACAACCTGCGGGCGACGGCCCGCGCTTCCGATAAGGGGGAACGCATATGGAACAGCGAAAAACCGCGCTCATCGTCGGCATGGCCAAGAGCGGCATCGGCGCCGCCAAGCTGCTGTGCCGCAACGGCTACCGCGTCATTATCAACGACCAAAAAGCGCAGATCGACGGCCTCGAAGAGGCGCTTGCCGGCTATTCGGTGGAAAACCGCCTGGGGGAAGAACCCTCATCCCTGCTGACCGGGGTGGACCTGCTCGTGCCGAGTCCCATCATCCCCATGAGCACGCCGTTCATCGCACAGGCGCAGGAGGCCGGTGTGGAGGTCGTCTCTGAAATCGAGCTCGGGTACCGCTATGCCCGGGCGGACTTTGTCTGCATCACGGGCACCAACGGCAAGACCACCTGCACCGCTCTTACGGGCGAACTGTTCAAGGCGGGCGGGTTCCACACGTTCGTGCTCGGCAACATCGGCGTGGCCATCACCGAGCATGCCGAGGAAACGCGGCCGGGCGATGTGATCGTCGCGGAGACGGCGGCCCTCCAGCTCGAAGGGTGTTCGCGCTTCCATGCGCGCGCCGCCGCCTGCTGCAACATCACGCCCGACCATCTCGACCATTTCGGCACGATGGACAACTACATCGCCGCCAAGTGCAAGGTGTTCGCCAACCAGACGGCGGACGATTTTGCCGTGCTCAATTATGACGATCCGGAGGTGCGCGCCATGTATACGCTCACCCCGGCGACATGCCTGTACTTCTCCCGCCGCGAGGAGGTGCCGGCCGGCATGTTCGTGCGCGACGGGGAGGTCATCTACCGCCGCGACGGGGTGGACGCGCCCCTGATGCGCGCCGCCGAGATTCGCATTCCGGGCGGCCACAACCTGGAAAACGCGATGCTCTCCGCACTGCTCGCGCTCGCCATGGGCGTGCCGGCGGACGCCGTGCGCGAAACGCTGCGCACGTTCCCCGGCGTGGAGCACCGCATCGAATTCGTACGGGAGCTCGACGGCGTTTCGTACATCAACGACAGCAAGGGCACCAACCCGGCGAGCACCATCCGCGCCATTGAGGCGATGACGCGCCCGGCGGTGCTGCTGCTGGGCGGCTACGACAAGCATCTGGACTTCCACGAGCTGTTTGAGGCGCTTCGTGGCCGTGTACGCGCGCTCGTGCTGCTCGGCGCGACGCGCGACCAGCTCCTGCATACCGCCGCCGACTGCGGCATGCTTGACCTGTGCCACATGGCCGACACGTTCCGTGAAGCGGTGGATATGGCGCGCGCGCTCGCCGTTCCCGGCGACGTGGTGCTCCTCTCCCCCGCCAGCGCCAGCTGGGGTATGTTCGACAACTTTGAGCAGCGGGGCCGCGTCTTCAAGGAGATCGTCAACGGCTATGCCCCGCGGCAATAGCGCCGCGGCGCAGGGGAAAAGGTAAACATTTTGAAACAATCGGGCGGCCTGGTGGTCGCCCGGCTTGCGATTGCATAGATATCATAGTATAATGCGATAAAATGGTTTGGCGTATGGCCATGTGCGGCCATGTACCCTGCCGCTTGCCCGGAGGCGCGATGGAACGACAGGCGCGGATTAAAATGCATCGGATGGACTACGGCATCCTGCTGACGGTGACGCTGCTGTGCGCCTTCGGCCTTGTGATGGTGTTCTCCGCCAGCTATTATTCGGCGCAAAACCGTGCCGTGACCAATTACGACGGCTATTACTACCTGCGCAAACAGGCCGTCTACATGCTCATCGGCTACCCCATCATGCTGCTGCTGTCCTTCTTCGATTACCGCCGCCTTGAAAAGTATAAGGTGATCGGCTTCCTGGTTTCGGTGGGCCTGCTCGTGGCGGTGCTCTTTTTCGGCGACACGACCAACGGCGCCCGGCGCTGGCTGGACATCGCGGGGCAGAGTATCCAGCCTTCCGAGATCGCCAAGTTCGGCATGATGCTGTACATGTGCGCCTTCATGTCCCGCAAGCACGCCGTCATGCGCGATTTCAAGCGGGGCATGCTGCCCATGCTGCTCATCGTCGGCGTAATCTGCGGCCTCATCATGCTGCAGCCGAATATGTCCATGGCCGTTATCGTCGGCCTCATGGGCTACGCGCTGTTGTTTGTCGGCGGCGCGGATGTGAAGCAGCTGCTGTTGCTCGGCGTGGTGCTCATCGCGCTGTTCTTCCTGCTGGCGTGGATCGAGCCGTATCGCCTTGCGCGCCTGACCACGTTCACCGATCCGTGGAACGACGGCATGGACGGCCTGGGCAGCGGCTATCAGCTCATCCAGTCCTACTATGCGCTTGGCAGCGGCGGGCTGTTCGGTCTCGGCCTCAACAACAGCCGGCAAAAACTGCTGTACATGACGTACGGCGAGAGTGACTTCATCTTCTCCATCCTCGGCGAGGAGCTGGGCTTTGTGGGCGCCGTGGCGGTGCTGTGCGCCTATGGTTTCATCATCTACCGCGGCATGCGCATCGCGCTCCGTTGCCGCGATCGCTTCGGCTGTCTGCTTGCGGCCGGCATCACGATCGTGTTCTCGCTGCAGGTATTCGTCAACATCGGCGTCGTCACCGGCGTCATGCCGACCACCGGGCAGGCGCTGCCGTTCATCAGCGCGGGCGGGTCCTCACTGCTGATCTTCCTCTCCGCCATGGGCGTGCTGCTCAACATCTCGCGCTTTACCACGCAGCGCCAGGCGCTGCCGGCCGGGGTCGAGAGCCGCCGCAACGCGCCGGAGCGCGCCGGACGCGCCGTCAACACGCGCCGCCCCCATCCGTCCCCCCGCTGACGGGCGGACGAAGGGCGCTCCTTGAAAAAACGGGAACATTCGACACCTTCCGTGCATACAATATCGTGTGTGGAATGCGGGCCGCCGGCACGGCCGTCCATGGCAGGCGCCGCCGCATCCAATCGATGCGCGGAGGTGTTTCATGCCGAAACTGATCGCGGAAGGCGGGTACCCGATCGACGGCGTTTGCCGCATTGGCGGCGCCAAGAATGCGGTTCTGCCCATTCTTGCTGCCTGCATGCTGACGCGCCGCAGCGTGCGGCTGCTGGACTGTCCGCGTCTGACGGACGTGGAGAACATGCTCGGCATCCTGCGCCTGCTCGGTTGCGGCGTCGAGCGCGCCGCCGGGATCGCCGGCGAGGGGGACACGCTGTCTATCGACGCTTCCAGCGCCTGCCGCTCGGAACTGCCGGAGGAGCTGTCCAAGGAGCTGCGCTCCTCCATCTTTCTGCTGGGGCCGGTGCTCGGCCGTTTCCGGCACGCGGTGGTGACGTATCCGGGCGGCTGTGAGATCGGGAACCGTCCGATTGACCTGCATCTGTCGGGCCTGTCGGCGCTCAACGCGGACATCCGCGAGGAGGGCGGGCGCATCCGTTGCGACGGAGCGCGCCTCGTCGGGGCGACCATCCACCTCGATTACCCGTCGGTCGGCGCGACGGAAAACATCCTCATGGCGGCCACGGCTGCGGAGGGGGAAACGCGCATCCACAACGCCGCGCGCGAGCCGGAAATCGTGGATTTGCAAAACTTTTTGAACGCAGCGGGCTTCTTCGTGCGCGGAGCGGGCTCCTCCACGGTCGTGGTGCGCGGCGGCTGCGAACCGCGGGAGGTCACCTACCGCATCATGCCCGACCGCATAGCCGCCGGCACGCTGCTCGTGGCAGCGGCCATCACGGGCGGGCGGATCACGCTGGAGAACGCCGTGCCGGAACACATGGCGGGCACGCTCGCCAAGCTCGGCGAGTGCGGCTGCACCCTGGACGCGCGCGGCCGCACCATCCGGTTGACCGGCCCGGCGCGGCCGAAGGAACTTCGCCGCGTGGAAACGCTGCCGCATCCGGGCTTCCCCACGGATATGCAGGCGCAGATGTTTGCGCTCTGTTCCGTGGCGGAGGGCACGAGCGTAATCGTGGAAAACGTGTTTGAAAACCGGTTCAAACATGCGCAGGAGCTTTCGCGCATGGGCGCTGTCAGCGCCATCCGGAACCGGACGGCCGTCATCCGCGGCGTGCCGAAGCTCGTCGGCGCGACCGTGACCGCGCATGATCTGCGCGGCGGCGCGGCGCTCGTGCTCGCAGGCCTGCGCGCGGAGGGGATCACTACCGTGCTGCACGCCGAACGCATCGACCGCGGATACGAGCGGCTGGAGCGGACGCTCTCCTCCCTCGGCGCGCATGTATGGCGCGCGTCGGATTGAGGCCGGTCCGTATCACAAAGGAAGGATTCATGGCAAAGAATAAACGGGGTGCCGAACAGAAAAAACGGCGGAGCCTGCTGGCCAGCCTGTTTGAACCCGCCGGGGAATCGGAAACGGAGGGTCTGTTCGACGAACCCGAAATGGAGGAGGAGCTCGTCCACCTGTTCGACGACGATGAGGTGGACTACTCCGATGAACAGGACGCGGCTGCGCTGTCCGACCTGACATGGGACGACGGCGAGCGCGTGGTGGACGAGCTGCCGCAACCGGAAGCGGAAAACGGGGAAGCGCACGGCCGCAGGCGCCGCGAAGCGGCGGAGCCGGATGCGGAGGACAAGCCCCGGCCCCGCCGCCGCAAAAGCCGGCAGGCTGCGGAACACGCTTCGCCGCACCGCATGGCGCCCGTTCCCGTATCGCATTTGGAAGACGCCGAACAGCCGCAGCAGCCCGAACCGGAGGCAACCCCGGCTGCGGCGCCCGAGCCGCATGCCGGCAACGGCGCCCTGGATGCCGCGGCGTTCCTTGCGCGCGACGCCGCGCCTGCGCGCGATGCGGTCCCTGCGCCCGGCCAACCGCCCGCTCAGGCGGCGGAGGGCACGGCAAGGGAGCAGACGCCGGAAGAGCGCCCCGTGCCTGCCGCAGACGGGCAGAGCCCGGAGGAGGCGTATCCCGGCGCGGAGCAACGCGCCGGCGGGACGCCGCCTGCCCACGCCCCCGGCGAGAGCGGCGCCGCTTCCCGCGCCAGCCGTACACGCATGTTCCGCACGGGTACCGGCACCACCGCGCGCATCAACGTGAACGAGACGGAAACGCTGCGCAACATCGACGCGGCAATGCGCCGCCAGCGCGAGGAGCAGGCGCGCCTCAAGCACGAGGCGTACGTGCGGCGGCAGAAACGCCAGCGGCGCCGCCAGCGCGCCGTCAAACGCATGGCGATCAACGTGGCGTTCGTCGCCTTCATCGTAATCGCCGTGCTTGCCGCGCTGTACTTTACCTTCCTGCTCGACGATATCGTCGTCGTCGGCAACGAGACCTATTCGAGCGATTACATCGTCGAACTTTCCGGGCTCCAGTACGGGCGTCACATGCTGCTGTGCGATCTGGAGGTGGCGCGCGCCGGCATCGAACAGGACCCTTACCTGCAGGTGGATGCCGTGGACTACATCTTCCCGGCGCGCGTGCGCATCCGCGTGACCGAGCGCAAAGAGGTCGCCGGCATTATCGGTCTGGACTACAATATCATCATCGACCACAACGGCTACGTGCTCTCCATGAGCGGCGGCACGGACCTGAGCGACCTGTTGCAGGTCACGGGCGTCAGCATGACGGGGTTTCAGGTGGGCCAGCGTCTCGGCCAGACCGATGACTTCGGCACTGCTACGCTCATCACGATGATCCAGAAGCTCGAGCAGTACTCGCTGCTCGACGACATCGTTTCCCTCGACCTGACCACGCCGCTGGCCATCGTCATGCGCGCCCAGAACGGGCTCAAAATCCAGGTCGGCCAGCCGACCGACCTCGACGAAAAGATGCTGTCGTTGCAGAAAAACCTGCCGCAGTTCATGAGCGCCAACATCAGCACGGGTACGCTGTACCTCTCCGCACGCGGCGGCACGGTCTATTCTCCGACGGACGCCGGGCAGGCGCTCGCGGATGATGCAGACGGCACGGACGGCACCGGCGGTACGGACGGCACCGGCGACACGGACGGCACGGACGGCGCCGGCGGCACGGATGGCGCCGGCGGCACGGACGGCGCCGGCGGGCTGAACGATCCGACGCAGACGACGCCCGACGCGCCGACGCCGCCCCCCACCGCTACCCCGCTCCAGCCGGGTGGCGGGGACGGCTTCCAGGGCTGACGGCTACGACCCCCTGCGGCACGCAAAACGGCCGGTAAACTTCAGGCGTCCGCCCGCACGATCCTGTGATCGTGCGGGCGGCCGCTTTCCTACATCTCCGCCGCCCGGGCGGCTTGCGGCAATGCTCAGAAGCAGTAGCTTGCCGCCGCAATCGCATTTGTATCTTCGTCCGCGGAATCGGTATCGCACAAGTCCTTCTGTGTGCCGCGCGGCCCGATCCTGCCCACGTCCTCCGATACCGCGGCCACGGCGGCCGCCTGCGCCTCCGTGCAGACCACCGTGCCGCAGTCGGAAAGCGAGAGCCGCTGTTCGATCGTCTCCGGAAGGATATCCGCCGCAATCTCGACCACCGCACAGTCGCTCACCTGCACGCCGTCCGGGTTGCGCTCGAGCAGGCCGGCATCCACCCGCGCCTGGGCCTGGTCCCGCAACCAACGGCCCGGCAGGCGGCGGAGCGCATCGTACCTGGCGTCCACGCTCAAAAACGCCTCCGTCGCCGCAGACGCCACCCAGACGTCGCCGTTGACGCGCAGGAATTCGACCTGTGCGAGCAGCGGCGCCGCTTCTGCTCCAACCTTCAGGTCGCCGTTGATATACAGCTTGCCGCCGTAGCGTCTGAGCAGCGCCCGGTCGAGCGCGGCGTCGTCGTTCACAAACGCACAGCCGTCCGGCAGAACGACCAGTTCCGTCGCATCGTCAAACAGCGGCGCCGCTTCCGCCGTGAGGCTGCGCGCAAGAAGCGCCGTCCGCGTCCGAAAGCGCACGCCCTTATCCCGCAAGGCGGCCGGATCGACCGCCGGATCGAGCAGCACAATGCGGCTCTCGGCATAATACAGCGCGGCTCGCGCGCGCAGCACGAAGGTATCGTCCAGCACGAACGTGGAACCGAGCAGTATGGCGCCGTCGGGATACGTCACCATGGAGCCGTTCACCGACAACCGCCCCTGCAGCGCGGCGGCCACGCTCGCCGGGCAGCGCACCGAACCGTTCACCAGAATGCTGATGCAGTCCGCAAGCGCGGCCTCTGCGCCCGGTTCCAGCGTGAGCATTCCGTTGACAACCAGCGCCAGCCGGCCGGGCGGCGGTGGATTGCCGGGGCCGATGGTCATTCTCCCGTTCTGGGTGATCAACCGCACGTCGTCCCCCTCGGGCAACTCCAGAATGTTCGCCGCATTGATGCACGCCGCATGGCGCGCCACAAGCGCCTGCACCGTCGGCGTTGTCACGAGTATCGCCGCATTTACTTCAAACCGTTCGTATTGGCAGAGCTTTTCCTCCGTCGCGCCGCGCATATCGCACAATGCGGCGTTCACCTTCAGCCTTCTCGTTTGTCTTTCCATGCCCATACTCCTTTCCGTCATCGCTGCATCCCGGTCGCAAACCATCCGTCCGGCATGCGCCGCTGCGCCTCCCGCATCCGCAAAGCCTCCCGCCTGCGGCCGCACCGCAGCAGCCATGCCTCCCGTTCCCACAGTTCGCCGGCTCCCTCCGGCATGCCGCCCGGCAACCCCTGCCGGCCGGGTTTCGTCCTCTTCATGTCCGTTCCCTCCATCCTTCCGTTTCCGCATACCAGCGTCTGAGCCGTGCGCGCGCAGAGCAGAGCCGCTGCCGCACCGCGTCCGGCCGCAGGCCGAACAGCTCGGCCAGATCCCGCGCGGCGTAGCCCTCGAAGACGTTCATCACGAACAGCGCCTGCTCGTGCGGCGGGAGCCGGCCGACCAGTTCCTCCACCGCCACGCGGGAAAGGTCGTCCTCCCCCGCCGTCTCCGACGCCATCGGCAGGCGCGTTGCAATGCGTTCGCGCCGAAACCGGTCGATACAGATGCGCTTGGCCGTGCGATACAGCCAGGCCCGACAGGCCGGGCTGTCCATCTCGGCGAGCTGATCCGCATGGCCGAGCGCGCGCAAAAACGTCTCCTGCGCCGCATCCTCGGCGGCGGCGCGGCTGCCCAGCAGCCCGCTCAGAAACCGCACGAGCTCGTCAAAATACAGCGGGTATAGCTGTTCGACCATGCGGCGGCGCTCCTTTCCTCTGCCTTTCACACGGATAACGAATGGAAGAGCGAAAATGTGAGCAGTATTTTGAAAAAATGCGGGGCGGCCCATAGCCGTCCCGCTTGATCCCGCCGATTCAGGCCTGCTTCTCGCGCCGCTTGCGCCTCCTGCCGGTGCCCGCACGGAGCATGAACAGCAGCAGCGCCGCCAGATAGACCGCGCACAGGCCCACCACGAGGAACAGCATCGCGTCCGAATCGGGCGCGAGGCCGATGAGCACGAGCATCGGCGCACCAAACAGAATGCCGAAGCTCGAGCCCAGCACGAGGTTGTTGGCTGCCGGCGTTTCAAACGTGTCGTCGATCTCGCGCAGCAGCAGCACGCCGGAGCTGATCGTGCCGGTCAACATGCCGTACATGGAGACCAGCCCCTCATAATAATAATCCGGATAGATCCGCTTGCATACCCATTGCAGATAGAATAGCGTCACGGCGCCGCCGGCTACGGCCATCAGCAGGAACGGCACCCACAGGCCGGACAAATCCTCGATGTTGATCGACGCAATGCCCGCAACGATCATCAGGTCGAACGCCACGCCGGAGATGCGCGAGAGCAGATAGTTGTTCTGGTACTGGCGGGTCATGACGTTGGCGCGCCGCAGCAGCCCCATACAGGCGCGCACAAGCATGGCCAGCGCCGAGCCCACGATGAAGTTGAACCCCCAGAGCAGCGGCGATACCGTGGCCGTGAGTCCCGGCGCGACCGCCGCAACGAGTGAATCAATGCCGCGCGAAACCAGATACGTCAGCAGGTAGACCATGCCAACCAGCATGACCTGCACGGAGAATCGGTCGATGGACTCGGATACGGGGATCTCGCCACGGTTTTCAAAATCATCCACGGTGACGGCGCTGACCGTCTCGCCCGTGCCGCCCACGCGGCCACGGCGGCGCAGGACGTTGATATAAATCACGCCCACGATGCAGGCGCACAGATACCCGGCCGCCGCAAGCGACAGGCCGAACGACCGCCCGCCCGCAAAGCCCAGCGCCTCGTAGCTCGAGCCAATGTTGTTCGCCTGGCCGGGCCCCTGTCCGTATCCCATCGGCAGCAGGATGCCCGATGCCTTGAACAACCCCGGCATGAACGTATACGCAAGGCCGATGGAAATGGCCAGCCCCAGCAGCGCCTGCACCAGGTATGTGCTCACGATCAGCGCGCCGCTCTTGGCGCCGACCAGCCCACCGCCGCCCTTCGTCCTTTCCTTCGGAACGCGCAACGACATGGCGATAAAGCCCACGGCAATGCCATGATAGGTGGTCATTTCCAGGAACTCGAGGTCGAGCTCCAGCAGGCCGACGCTGCGCGCCAGCAGCAGCAGAAAGCCGGCCAGCACGGCCGTCGGCATCATCGTCCTGCGGATAAAGGGGAGCTTGCGCCGCAGCAGCGTGGCAAACAGGATCGCCAGGGCGATGATGCCAAGCTGGATCACGAAGTTCCACAATGCGGTATTGTTTGCGCTGAATTCCAAACCGGTCACCTCTGTTCTTTCAGGTATTGCAGAAGAATGGCATATTTATAGCCACAGCACGGCGGCTTTGCCCCGATCTCATATTGCGTGCCGCCGGAGAAAAAGACCATGCACGCCCGGCCGCACAGCGCAAGGTCGGTCACCTCGTCGAGGGGGAAGGCCGCTTCCCCTACGCGCAGCGTGGAGGCCGACAGCGAGAGCGTCCCCTCCGCCACGCAGGCGGTGCGGTGCCGCCCGCCGTCAATGCGCAAAAGCCGCTGCGCAGGGTCGGAAAACACGGGTTCGTCCGGGGTCGCCTCCGCCCTGGCGGCAAGCTGCCTCGTCCCGGCGCGCTGCCAGGCGTCCCAGTCGCGCACGGTCGCAAACGGCACGTCGTCCCCTTCAAAAAATCCGTACTCGTTGTAGCGCACGGAGAGGCCGCAACTGCACGTAAACCGGTCATCCTTGCCATGCAGCGTGCCGACGCCGCCGCAGCGCGGGCACAGGTACAGCGCGTATTCGAGGCCCTCTGCCAGCCGCTTGCCCCGGTAGCGCAGCATTCGCTCGCGCTGGCGCTGGCTCTCAAACGCATCCTCGTACAAATCGGCGGCAATGGCCGCGTTGACCTGTTCATCCGTCATGCCGGCGAGCTGTTCGGGTTTGTACACATGCACGAGTTCGCCCGTGACGCCGCCCCTGCGCCGGGTGAGCGCCCAGCGCGGCGTGGACAGATAGCCGCCCCGCAGCCGGTAGGTCGCCAGCGAGGCGCGCGAAGCGCGCGCCAGCTTGCCCGTGGCCGGATAGATCGGTCCGGTCACGCCGTTGAACGAGCGGTTGCCCTCCGCAAACAGGCACACGTTCCGGCCCTTGCGCAGCGTGCGAAGGATCTGCATGGCGGACTGGGCGTCCGCCGTGCCCTTCATCCGCGCGATGGGGGCAAACGCCCATACCAGCAGGCGGGAAAGCAGGCCCCAGCGGAACACATGCTCGCTGGCGACAAAATACAGGTGATCGTCGAACGCCATGCTTACAAGAATGGGGTCGTAATCCATGTTATGGTTGGCGACCACGAGCATGGGTGCGCACCCCGGTGCGCAAACGGGCGCGGAAAACCCAACCGCCCGGCAAATGGGGCCGCCAAGCGTCCGTTTGAGAAAGCGGTTGATGCGGACATGAAACGAATGGGAAGCCATCGGCAGCCCCCTTCCGGCGCCGCCCGAAGCGGGCGCACGCGCGCTCGGTCAACCGACGGCAGAGTTGTTCATCAAATATTTACAGATCATTATACTGCAAAATCCAACCCCATGCAACCGCATTTGCATCTTATTGCATGTTTGCCCATGCGGCAATGCCGGCCAGATTGTTTTAACATGGTGTAAAGCCGGATACATGTATAAATATGCGCCGTGCCGGCAGGGGGCGCGGCGCCGGCCGGCCTGACGCAACGTCAAGTCGCAATCGCACCGTCCTGCGGGGCATCGCCCCCACGGGTGAAGCGGCGCAAAAAGCGCAGCAGTACGATCATTGCGAGCACGGCCGTGAGCGTCTCGGAGACGAACTGGGCATAGGAAAGCCCGTACAGCGGCCAGGCCGCATTGAGCAGATACAGCGCCGGAATCTCAAAGACGAGTTTGCGCAGGATGGCGAACAGCAGCGATTCGCGCCCCATGCCCGTGGCCTGAAACACGGCCACGGCCAAAAAGTCCAGCCCCATCGCAGGCAGGGGCAGCGTCAGCCCGCGCAGGAATACGGCTCCATACGCGACGGTGGCCGAATCGTTCAAAAAAGCGCGCACCACCACATCCGGCGCGGCAAACAACACCGCGCCAAGGCTCAACAAGATGGCGAGGTCAATCCGGGCCGCGAACCACAGGCCCCCCTTGAGCCGGGAAGCGTTGCCGGAGGCATAGTTGTAGCTCACCAGCGGCATGAGCCCCTGCGAGAGCCCCAGCGCCACATACATGGGCACCATGGACACGCGCGTACAGATGCCCATGGCGGCAAGGGCCTCCGCGCCGAAGGGCGCCGCCAGCGCGTTAATCGCGGACGAGGCGACCACATTGAGCAAATTCTGCACCGCGGCGGGCACCCCGACCCCGCACACGCCCAATACGATGTCGCGCCGCAGGCGCAGCCAGCGCGGGGACAGGCGGATGTTGGTCGCGCTCCGGCGGACGCGCAGATAGATCAGGAAATACAGCAGCGCAACGCAGTTGGAAAGGAATGTGGCCAGCGCCGCGCCCTCTGCGCCGAGATCCAGGCCCCATGGCAACACAAAGATCGGATCAAGCACGATATTGAGCAGCGCGCCGCTCATCGTACCGATGCTCGCGTGCAGGGACGCGCCCTCGGAGCGGATCATATAGGCGAGCACCACGTTCAAAATGGCCGGCGCCGCGCCCGCCGTCACCGTCCAGTTCAGGTAGCGCGCCGTGACCGGCAGCGTCGTGGCGTCCGCGCCAAGCAGCAGCAGCAACGGCCGCTGGAACACCGCGCAAAGCAGCGAAAACAGCAGGCTGCACGCCAATGCGCCATAAAAACCGAATGCGGCGCTGGCGCGCACCGCATCGTAATCCCGGCGGCCGAGCGCACGGCCCATCATGCTCGCACTGCCCACGCCGAACAGGTTGTTGACCGCATAGAACGCCAGCAGAACCGGCGCCGCCAGCGTGACGGCGGCCGTCTGCACCGGCTGGTTGAGCAGCCCGACAAAATAGGTGTCCGCAAGGCTGTAGAGCACCGTGACGAGCGAAGCCGCAATGGTCGGCAGCACGAGCTTCATGACGGCGCGCGGAATGGGCATCACCTCAAACAGCTCCGCCTGCTTCCGCTTGGCCTCCTCGACCGTCCGGTCCTGCTCGTCGGCGCCCGCCGGCTCCTGTGTGTCGTATCCAGCCGTATCCGTCGTCTCCATCGCGTACCTCTTTGCCTTTTCGTGTCCATTTCCGGGTGATCCCGCCTCTGCCGGCGCCTGCGCCAAACAAAAGGCCGCAACGCGGCCATAGCGCAACGGGCGGAACGCCGTTCTATCCCTTAAAGCGGTATACCCCGCCCGGATTCATGCCGCCCTCATCGGTCTGCAACAGTTCCGATACGGTAACGAGCTGATAGCCCTGCTCCTGCAACGCCGGCACAATGCGCGCAATCGCCTCCACCGTTTCGTCATACCGATCGTGGAACAGGATGATCGCCCCGTTGAGGCCGGTGCCGTTCTCATCCCATTCGGCCAGCGCCCGTTCAACGATCTGATCGACGGTCGGGCGCGGCGTCAACGAATCGTCCGTACTGCGGCGCCACATGATAATGGACAGGCCGAGTTCCCTGGCCAGCGTTTTGATGCGGTCATCGTCGGTCTTGTAGCTGCCATATGGCGGGCGCAGCAGCTTTACGTCGTAATCGAACAACTCCTTGAGCGTTTCATTGACCGACACGATGGCTTCGCGCGCCTCCTCCGCACTGACGGCGCGCAGATCGGTATGCGCCTGCGTATGATTGCCAATTTCGCAACCGGCGCCAAGGATATCCTCCAGAATCCCATAGTTGCCGGGGATCTGCTGCCCCAGCACAAAGAAGGTGGCCCGTGCGTTATACTGCCGCAGCGTTTCAAGGATGCGCGGCGTATGGTACGGGTCCGGCCCGTCGTCAAACGTGATGGCGACCATCTTGCCGTCCGGATCGATGTTCATGGCCTCGATGGCGGCCTCCACCGCCGCCTCGTCCTCATATCCGCCGTAAGCGGTGAGATAGCGTCTGAGCTGCGCGCACCGCTCCAGATACCAGTCCTCCATGATGCTGGGTTCCGCCGTGGCCGCCGGCATGGCCGGCGTCTCCGCCTCGAGGTCGGCCCCCTCATCGGGTATGACCGTCTCCGCCGGGCCGGCCTGCTCGGCGTCCCCGCCGCCGGACAGGCGCACAACAAGCACCACCGTCAGCACCAGCAGCAGGGCGATGATGAGGAGGAACAGCGCCCCCAACGGGCGAATGCGTATCCTGCGATGTCGTTTCATGTCGAAATCATACCACAAGCGGCCACCCGTTGCAAGCCGTGGTCCCAAAGCCTTCTCCCGCAACAATCCCGGACCGGCAAGCCGCCTTACGGCGCCGGCAGGCAACCGCCGCTGTCGAGGAGCCGTCGCAGGGGCGGCAGGCGCAGCCAGAGCCGGGCGGCAAGCGCGCCGGCAAGGTTCAGGATCACGTCGTCCACATCGCAACTGCCGCATCGCAGCGCAAGCTGCAGGGCTTCCACCGCAAGCAGCAGCGCCAGCATGACGCCCAAAAACGGCAGCAGCCGCCGCATGGGCCTGAACAGCAGCGGCAGCAGCACGCCCATGGGCACGAACAGCACAAGGTTGCCGAGAAGATTGGCCAGCGCCGTCAGCGGGATGGCGCCGCGCCACAGAGCGCGCACGTAGCGCGACACCGTGGCAAACGGCCGCAGGTTGACGCCGTAACGCCGGTAGGCGTCCCAATCGGACAGCATGTCGTCACGGCGGCTCAAAAACAGCACGTACAGCAGCAGCGCCGCATATGCGGTGAACAACATCCAGAGGCAGAAACGCGCCGCCTGCACCCGCTCCTTTGCATCCGGCAGCGCGCTGGTCATCAGCGATGTGGCCAACAGGGCGAGCAGCAACGTCAGCACCGCAACCGGCACCCAGTCCCGCCAGCGCGGGCCCAGCTCCGGAAGCGGCAGATCGAACATCTGCAACATAAGAAACGCCGCCGCTGCATACAGCAGGCAGGCGGCGGCGCGTCTGAGAACCATCCTGCGTTCCATGCACACATTGTACCGCAGGATCAGGGGCTTTGCAACGGCAAGTTTTGCCGCCGGGCGAAAAGCGGCCTACTTCCGCTCGCCCGTGCCGGTGACCGGATCGTCCACGGATGGCACCAGGTCCGAATAGCCCCAGGCCATCGCCTCGGGCATGGAGCGCTGGTAGCTCTCCCCCTCGCCCAGGTGGGTGTTGATCTGTTCGCCCATGAACACCATGCACGCGGAGATGCCGCCGTCGAGGTTGTAGGCGACGGTGCAGCCCTCGTCGAGGAACAGCTGCGCAAGCTCCGTCATCGTCGCGCCGGCACTGTAGGGCACGGTCTCGCCGTCGACCTTGACCTTGGCCTGCCGCCCGTCCACGACGATGGCCACAAAGTGCCCCGGCTCCACCATGCCGATGCCGGTGCGCGGGTTGTTGCCCTTGATCCGGCTGGACGCCACGGATTCCACGATCGCGCCGTCGCGCACGAGGATGGGGTCGTACATGAAGCCGTAGCTGTTGAGCACGCCGGCCTCGAGCAGCTCCTGCGCGGTGACGGTCTTGCGGTCGAACACGCGCATGCTCATGTCCGGATAGAGCGCCAGGGTATCCGACGCCTGGCCCTCATAATAGAGGAAGCCGTTGCGGATCATCACGCCCTTATCCTCCTTCTCCTGATGGATGAGGTTGTCGCCCGTAATGAGCAGCACCGCCTTGTTCATGCGCGCGACCTTCCACGGCATCTGCTTGGGGCCGCCGCCGTTTTGCAGCGCGTTTGAGAAAACGGCGCGGAACGAATCGACGTCGCGCATGCGGATGTGCGCCACGAAATAGGTCATGGGCTTGTCGTTAGAGCGGCGCTCGATCAGGATGGAGAGCGTATCGGTGCGGTATTCCCACACGCCCCGCTCCGCATCGGCCACCACGACCTCCTCCGGGTCGTCCTCCGCGCGGAAATACTCCGCCCACGGGTGCGGCGTGGGCTCCGGCGTGGGCTCTATCGTCGGCTCCGGCGTGGGTTCTTCCGCCGGCGCGGCCGTGGCGGGCGCCTGCGGCGCGCTCGTCTGCTCCGGCAGCGCCGCTTCGCCCTGCGCGCCGGCCGCCTGCTGCGCGTCCGCCCCCGGCAAAAGCAGCAACAGCGCCGCGGCGAGCAGCATGGCAAGCAGCGGCAGCAGGCACACGGCCACATGCGGCGCGGGCCGCTTCCCCTTCCGCGCCGCGGCCGGGCGGCGGCTGCGCCACAGCAGCAGCGCGAGCGTCCCGGCCAGCCCGGCGAGCACGAGCGTGCCCATGAGCAGCAGCCGCTCCTGCGTCACGCCGGCAAGGCCCGCCAGCGCGCCGCCGGCCGCATCCGTCCCCGCCGGCGCGGCCGCCGGTTCCGCCGTGGGCTCCGGCGTGGGCTCCATCGTCGGCTCCGGCGTGGGTTCCGGCGTCGGCTCCGGCGTGGCGGTCGGCGCGGGCGGCACGTCGATGTGCTCGAGCAGGTCCGCGCCGGTATCCGCGCCGACGGCGCTCGTCACGAGCCGGTAGGCGCACCCCGCGGCGGCCTGCGGGCGCAGCACCGCCTGCGAGGCATAGCCGGTATCCAGCGCCCGCTGCGCGAGCGCATCGGCGCTCTGCCCGCCGTAGGCAACAAGCGGCGCCGCGGTATCCGGCACGGTGGCCTGCGCCGCCTCCGCCGTCTGCTGCGCCGTGGCCAGCATGTAAAACTTCTGCGGCTGCCAGGAGGTCTCCTCCCCGCCGGCGAGCGCGGCGAGCGCGTCCTCCACCGCCTCGCCGGTGAGGCGGTGCATGCCGTTCTCCTGCGCGCGGTCGCTCGAATAGGTGACGACGACCGCCGGCCGCAGCGCGCCGATGATATCCTCCAGCACGCGGCTGGGCGCTTCGCCCGCGCCCCATTCCTTCTTGCCGCGCAGCATGTCGTAATCCGTGCCGCCGCGGCCGGTAAACCCGGCGACGATGGGCTGCGCGCGCAGCCCCAGCGCATACAGCGCCGCGAACGACTCGCTGCGCGCCTGCGCCGTCGTCTCCGTCATGAACAGCACGCGCACGTCCGCCCCATGATCGAGCAGCACCGGCAGCAGCCCGCCAAATACGGTAAATTCCTCCCCCGGTTGGGCGACGACGAGCAGCACATCCGGCTCCGGATCGCCTGTCGTCCACTGCTGCACCGTTGCCGGCAGGACGCCCTCGCCATAAACGGTCAGCCCGGAAAGCGCCATGCGATCCTCGCTCAGCCGTTCCTTTCGTTGCGACTCCGTCTCCTCCTGCGGGATAAGCCCGTCTCCCACGAGCAGTTCGACGCCGCTGCACCCCGCCTCGAGCGTGAACGTCCGGTTCAGGATGCCATCCCTGACCAGTTCGCGCGACAGTTCCTCCCCGGCCGCCCCGTACTGCACGAGCGTATAGCCGTCCGCCGGCGCGGCATGCCATTCCAGATACAGCGTCCCCGCCGCCTGCCCGGCGTCCGGCCAGTCGGCCCGGATCGTCTCGCCCAGCGCGCAGGGAACGCGCGTATTGGCGTTGCCGTCCGTCAATCGCTCAGACAGATCCGTTACGGAGGCGGCGTCCGCCACGACGGCGCCCTCCGGCTGCGCGGGGAGCGTAAGCACGAGCGGCAGCGCCTCCGCCGCCGTTTCCGCTGCGTCCGTCGCCTGCGCCGTCGTCGCGCCCGGCAGCGTCGCAAGGAGCAGCGCCATGGCCAGCAGCGCCGCAAGAGCTCTCCCAAATCGGTTCCTCATGTGTATGTCCCCCTCCTCTTGATCCTTTGCCGGGCGCGCCTTCCTTACAGGGCAAAGACCCCGTCCCGCAGGATGATCGTTTCGCCGCCATCCGGCAATATGCCGGTAACGGACAGGTCGGCCGTGCCGATCATGAAATCCACGTGCGTCACGGACACATTGAGCCCGTGCTCCAGCCGCTGCGCCGCATCCATCGCATCGCCTCCCGCAATACAGGGATACGCGTCGCCGAACGCAAAGTGGCAGGCGGCATTCTCGTCGAACAGGGTGTTGTAAAACAGCGTGCCCATCTGCGCGATGGGGGAGTCGAACGGCACGAGCGCCGCCTCCCCAAGATACGCCGCTCCGTCGTCCAGCGCGATCGCCCTCTCGAGCAGCGCCTGCCCCTCCTCCGCCTCCACGCGAACGATGCGCCCGTTTTCAAACGTCAGCGCAAAGCCGCGCACGACGTTGCCGTCCAGCACAAGCGGCAGCGAACCGACCGCGCGGCCGTTCACCCCGTCGCGCTTTGGCGCGGTGAACAGTTCCTCGGTGGGCATGTTCGCCACAAACGGCACGCCGCCCGTGGTGCGCTCTGCGCCGCCGACAAAGAAATGCCCCTCTGGCAACTCGACGGTCAGATCCGTGCCAAGCGCATTGCGATAGCGCAGCGCGCGCAGGGAAAGCGCGTTGAGCCGGTCTCGCACGCGCGCCAGCCGGTCCAGATGCGCGCGCCACGCAGCCGGGGCGTTGCCGTCGCCGCGCACGCGCACGGCTTCAAAGATCCGCTCATAGAGCCGCGCCACGCCCTCCTTCGCCGAAGCGTTCGGGAACACGACGGCCGCCCATGCCGGCGTCGGCACCGACGCCACGCACCACTGCACGCGGTTGCCCGCAGTCGCCTCCCGGAACTCGCGCAGCGCCTCGCCCGCAGCGCGGTTGGCCCGCGCGATGCGGGCCGCATCCACGCCGGCAAGCGCCGCCGGATCGTCCGCATGGATGGAGAGAAACGCCGCCCCGTCGTGCAGATTGTCCAGCCGGAACGCGCGTCGCCACATCGGGCAGACGTCGAACACCGGGTCGTCCGCATGCAGGTATCGCAGGCGCGTGAGCGCGTCGTCCCGCCACTCCATCTCTACGCGCGCACAGCCCGCCGCATAGGCGGCCGCCGCGCACAGGCGTGCAAAGGGCGCCGCGTCCACCGGGCAGGAGATGACCAGCGGCTGTCCCGGCTGCAGGTTCAGCCCCACCTCGACGAGCAGCTTTGCATACTCGCGTTCCTTTGCGGCCAGCAGGGCCGGGTCCGTCCGTTCGTTTTCCCGCATGGCTTCCTCCGTTTCCCGGCGCAGTCGCGCCGTCTTCGCTCCGTCTCCCCGTATCCCTGTGGCCGGAGAGCCGAACCGTTGGCCGGTATTCCCAAGAGGGCTGGCCGTTCGGCCCGGTTCGTTCAGAGCGTGACAAACGTGGGGGCATGTCCCACGTGCGGCAAAAACCGCCCGAGCAGATCCGGCGTGCGGATGCGCAGGCTGGATGTGTTCACGCACGGATGGCAGCCGATGTACGGCGCCTCCGTCACATCCCGGTCGATGAGCAGGCGGACATGCCCGCCGGTATCGTTCATCAGGCCCATGACGGACACGGCGCCCGGCAAAATATCCAGGTATTCCTCCATATGCGCAGCATCGGCAAAGGACAGGCGCGCCGAGCCGATCTGGCGCGAGAGGTCCTTCGTGCGAAACGGCTTGGTCCCCGGCAGCAGCAGCAGGTAGAACGCCGTGCGCTGCGCGTTGCACAGGAACAGGTTCTTGCACATGGCCACGCCGAGCAGCCGGTCCACGGCGCCGCAGTCGGCGATGGTCATGGCCGGGTCGTGATCGGCACGCGCATAGGCGACGCCCAGCCGGTCGAGCAGGTCATAGACGGCCAGCTCGCGCGCTTCACGCCCGGTCGGGTTCTGCGGCCTGCCCTCGTACAGCACGGGATCGACGTAAAAACCTTGTTCCATATCCGCTTCTTCCCCTCCCCGCGCCTCAGTTGCGCAGGCTGTGAATCGGCGCCGGGATGCGGCCGCCGCGGGCGATGAACGCCGCATTGTCGCACCCGTTGACGCGCATGACCGGCGCGGTGCCGAGCAGGCCGCCGTAGGCGACCGTATCGCCCACGTCCTTGCCGGGGACCGGGATGATGCGCACGGCCGTCGTCTTCTGGTTGATCATGCCGATGGCCGCCTCGTCCGCAATGATGCCGGCAATCGTGTCCGCGCTGGTTGCGCCCGGCACTGCCACCATATCGATGCCGACCGAGCAGACGCACGTCATGGCCTCGAGTTTTTCGATCGTCAACGCGCCGCTGCGCGCCGCCTCGATCATGCCGGCGTCCTCGCTGACCGGGATGAACGCGCCGGAAAGTCCGCCCACATGGCCGGACGCCATGACGCCGCCCTTCTTCACCGCATCGTTGAGCAGCGCCAGCGCCGCCGTGGTGCCCGGGGCGCCTGCGCGCTCGAGCCCCATCTCCTCAAGAATATAGGCCACGGAATCGCCCACCGCCGGGGTCGGCGCGAGCGACAGGTCGACGATGCCGAACGGCACGCCCAGCCGTTCCGCCGCCACGCGCGCCACGAGCTGGCCCATGCGCGTGATGCGGAACGCCGTCTTCTTCACGGTTTCGGCCACCACGTCGAACGGTTCGCCGCGCACCTGTTCAAGCGCGGTCTTGACCACGCCGGGGCCGGATACGCCCACGTTGATGCAGCACTCCGGCTCGCCGGCGCCATGGAACGCGCCCGCCATGAACGGATTGTCCTCCACGGCATTGGCAAACACGACGAGCTTGGCGCAGCCGAACCCGCCGCGCGCCTCCGTCCGGCGCGCCGTCGCCTTGATGATGCGGCCCATCCACGCAACGGCGTCCATGTTGATGCCGGCGCGCGTGGAGGCGACGTTGACCGAAGAGCAAACGCGCTCCGTCACCGCCAGCGCCTCCGGGATGCCGGAGATGAGGCGGCGGTCCGCCTCGGTCATGCCCTTTTGTACGAGCGCGGAAAACCCGCCGATAAAATTGACGCCGAGCGTCTCGGCCGCCCGGTCGAGCGCCTCCGCAAACGGCACGTAGTCCACCGTCGCCGACGCCGCCGCCACCTCCGCCACCGGGGTAACGGCCACGCGCTTGTTGACGATCGGAATGCCGTACTCGGTTTCGATCGCCTCGCCCGTGCGCACAAGCTGCCCCGCCATACGCGTCACCTTGTCGTAGATCTTGCGGCAGGCAGCCTTCGGATCGGCGTCGGCGCAATCGTACAGCGAAATGCCCATCGTGATCGTCCGAATGTCGAGATGCTGCTGTTCGATCATGCGGACGGTTTCAAGAATCTCCCTCTGGTTCTGCATATCAGTTCACCGCATGCATGGCGTTGAAGATGTCCTCGTGCTGGATGCGGATGGAAAGCGCCATCTCCTCGCCCAAATGCACCAGCGCGTCCCGCAGCGTCGAAAAGTCGGTCGTACAGCCCTGCACATCCGCCAGCATGACCATCGTAAAATACTCGTTCATGACCGTCTGGCTGATGTCCAGCACGTTCACCCCGTATTCGGCCAGCAACGTGCTCACGCGCGCAATGATCCCCACGCGGTCGTGCCCGATGACGGTGACAATCGCTTTTTTCATGGAAAATCCTCCATATTCGCCTGATTCCTTTTATCATACAACAGCGGGCGAAAAAACGCCACAGTTTTTAGCGCAATCGGGAAAAGGAAAAGATGGGAAACGGACGGCCGAACGGAGCTCCGCCCCGCTGGCCGCCCGCAGGCGTCACTCGTTGCGGATGGCTGCCAGCGGGCTCAACCGCATGGCGCGCACGGCCGGATACAGCCCGGCCAGCAGGCCGACAAGCACGGAAAAAGCCACCGCGCCCACGGCCAGATACAGCGGGATCACGCTCGTAAGCCCGGAGGAGGCGAGCGCGGCGTTGAGCAGCAGCCCGAGGCCGAAGGACACGCCAAGGCCGAGCGCGCCGCCGAACAGGCCGATGAACGCCGACTCGGCGAGGAACATGCCCGCGATATTGCTCATGCGGCAGCCCAGCACCTTGATGATACCGATCTCCCTGGTGCGCTCATAAATGCTCATCATCATCGTGTTGATGATGCCGATGGCCGCCACGAGCAGCGAAACGCCGCCGATGGCGCCGAGCAGGTACTGGATGCGCGCCGTCTGCTCCTCCGCCATCTCCACGGCGTCCTGCGCGCTGTACGTGCCGTAGCCCATGTTCTCGATCTGCGTCTTGACGGCCTTGACGTCCTCGAGCTCGTTGCACTTGACGAGCACCTGGTTGTAGGTCCCCTTGCCGCCGCCCACATAATCCTTGTTGTCCTTGATGAGCTCCTCGAGCGTCTCCATCTCCATCAGGCAATAATAGGAATAGTTGCCCTCGTCCTGCATGCGCCCGACCATCTCGATCTTGTACATCGAACCCCTCGGCTCCATGCTCTCGCCGCCGGACTGGTAGACGTTGTTGTAGTCGAACGTGAGCTGGAAGCGGTCGTCCAGCTCGACGCGCGGATTCCCGTCCCGGTCGACGGCCTGCTTGCCGGTGTTCGGGTCCCGGAACCATTGCAGCACGTAGCTGCCCACGACCATCTCCTTGGTGCTGCCACGCCGGGCCTCCGGATAGACGCCCTCGCCAAGCGTGAGGTCAAACTCCGCGGCCAGCTCCGCCTCCACGCCGAGGATGTTCACATCCGACACGTACCGGCCGCTCTTGAGCAGCCCGTACGTTTCGACCATCGGCATGACCGCGCGCACGCCCGGAATCTGTTTGAACGCCTCGACGCTCTGCCTGTTCAGCTCCGTTTCGCGGCTCGTCCCCGTGCCATCCCCCATGTCCACGTACGACCAGGAGTTGACCTGAATCAACGTCAGGCTGCCGGTGCCCGCAAAGCTCTGGATCGTCGCCTCGCGGATGCCGATGCCGAGCGATACCATGACCACGATCGACGCCACGCCGATCGTCATGCCGAGCACGGTCAGAAACGCGCGCAGCTTGCGCCGCCACAGGTTCAAAAACGCGATCGAGAGCAGATCGCAAAGCCTCATAGCGCCTCCAGCTCCTTCTTGCGCGCCCTGTGCCGCCGCACGCCGAGCACCACGACGCCGGCGGCGACGGCCGCGATGGCCAGCGCCCACCAGTACCAGGCGACGCCACCCCCGTCCGCCATGCCGTCCGCGCCGCCCATGGCCGGATAGCCGTCCACAGCGGGCAGATCGGCCCCCGTCCCGTCGATCACGCCGTCCATACCGGGTACGGGATCGATGACGATCGGTTCATTTACCAGCAGCGGCAGGGGCAGCCGCTCCTCCATCTGCTCGCCGTATACATCCTCGTACGTGATGACGACCGTCCCCGCGATGTCGCCGGCCACATCCGTCTGCACGTCAAATTCGGCGCGCAGCGTACCGCCGCTTGCGACATTGCCGCCAAAGTACGTCTCCGGCAGGGAGAGACCCTCGCCCTCTACGCCGACCATACAGTTGTACACGGTGGATCGCCCCATGTTGTAGAGCGACACGCCCACGGCGATCGTCTGCCCCACCCACGGCTCGTCGTACACGAGCGGATCGTCGCACTTGATGCGAATGCGCTGCTGGACCGGGAGCGTGATCGATTCCTCGGCGGTATACGCCTGCTTGCTCGACACGCCGTCATAGCTGAACGAGAGGGAAAGCGCATACGCCTTCGCCTCCGCGTCCGGCGCCGCCTGGAGCCGTACCTTGACGACGGACAGCCCCTCCTTCTCGATTTCCCTGATATAGATGGTGTTGCTCCCGTTCTCCGCGGGCAGCACAACGCCCGTCTCCTCGCTCATGTGAAGCTGGATGTTTTTGATCGCCTCGTCGGGCGAAGTGTTGCGCAGTTCGAGCGTCAGCTCAAACGGCTCGCCCGCATAAAGCCGATCGGTATCGAGCGAATACTTCTCCACGATCAGTTTCGGCTGCGAACGGAACGTGACCCCGCCGCCACCGCCGCCCGTGGAAACGCCCTTGGTAACGTTGACGAACACGCTGATGGTCTCCTCCGCGCGCACGCCCTGATAGGTATAGCGCACCTGAAAATCCACCTGCTTGACGCCCTTGGTGATGTCGTTGCTGAACGTGAGGTCCTTGTACACGACCTGCCAGCATTCGCCCGCCGCCAGAGCGCCGGTGCCGCCGCCGTTCGGGTCCTCCGCCTTTTTGACAGCGAGGGACATCGTGGGCAGCACGAACGGGAAGCTGTCGAGGCTCGTGCTGTAGACCGGCTCGATCTCCACGTCCGCAAGGTCATATCGCGCGACCAGGGGCAGCGTGATCGTGAGCTTGCCGCCACGCTCGCCATTGAGCGCCGGAACCTCGCCGTTCTCCTGCTTGCCGCCCAGCCACCGGGACAATTCGACGCGCTCCCCGCCTGCATCCGGCTCGGGCGCAGGCTCCTCTTCCCCGCCGCCGTCCGGTTGCCCGTCGTCCCCGGCCTGCGGCGTAGGCGATACGAGCACCACATGGATCGTCGTCGGGGTAGGACTTGGCGTAGGGGACGGCGTAGGCGTTAACGTCGGTACGTCCACGGGTTCTGAGCCGCTTACCGGCTCGTCGGGCAGGTCCTCATCCTCTGCCAGCGCCGTGCCAAAGCAACCCGCCAGCAGCATCGCGCCGAGCAGCAACGCAAGCAGCCGCCGCGCCTTTGCCCCTGTCAACCATTTGCGTTTCATGCTCCCTGTTCCTCCTGATCCGTTTCCTTATCGGCCGCCTCCGGCTGCGCTGCGTCCGCCGGGGCGCCCATCGGCGCCTGCCGCCGGACGTCCACAATCCGGCCGTCAAGCAAATGAACGACCTTGTCCGCATAAGCGGCCATGTTCGCATCGTGCGTGACCATGATGAGCGTCTTCCCCTTCTCGCGCAGAATGCGGCAGATCACCTGCATGACCTCGTCGGACGTCGTGGAATCGAGGTTGCCGGTCGGCTCGTCGGCAAACACGATCTCCGGGTCCGTCACCAACGCGCGCGCAATGCCCACGCGCTGCTGCTGCCCGCCGCTCATCTGCGAAGGCTTGTGCTTCATGTGCGTCTCCAGCCCGACGAGCCTCAGCATATCCGCCGCCAGGCGGTTGCGCCGATACGTGGGCACGCCGCGAAACGCCAGCGGGAACGCGACGTTTTCAAGCGCGTTATAATACGGCATGAGGTTGAAGGATTGGAAGATAAACCCGACGTGCTGCTGCCGGAAGCGGATCAGCTCGCTCTGATTCATGCGCTCAAGGCGCCTGCCGGCGACGATCAGCTCTCCGGAAGTCACATGTTCAAGGCCGGCCAGCACATTGAGCAACGTACTCTTGCCCGAACCGGAGCGGCCAAGGATACAGCACAGCTCCCCCGCTTCGATCGTGAGGTTGACGCCGCGCAGCGCATGCACGTCCACGCTGCCCACCCGATAGACCTTTTTTGCCTCGCGCACCGCGATCAGCGGCTGTTGCTCCATACGCGCCATACCCCCGTATCCTGAGTCGCCAATGACTTTCAGACACAAAATGTTGTGTTAATAATAACACTCATACTATAGCATCCGGGTTGCGCGGCAGATGTAAGCAATTTATGAACTTTTTGTAAATACGGGAAAACGTGGCGTAAAACTTTGCAGGGGAAGGGCGGTATGCTATACTGTGAGCGGTAGGGAAACGCGCAGATACCGCGCCGCTTTGCCCGCCCAGCCGCAACGAAAACGGAGGATTGACAGGTGGAGCAACCGCATATCCCCATGGGGATCCTTGCGCGCGACCGCGCCGGGTATCCCGTCTCGCTGGATGACCCGGACTATGGCGTGATCGATGCGATCATCGAAGAGGCGCACCGCATCTGCGCCGAGATGAACGCGGGCTGCCAGCCGCCTGCGCGTGTGCGCGAGCTGTTCGCGCGCCTGACCGGCACGGCCCCCGAAGAGACGCTGCGCATCTACACGCCCTTTTATGCCGGATTCGGCCGGAACATCCGCGTCGGGAAAAATGTGTTCATCAACTCGTGTTGCATGTTCATGGATCGCGGCGGCATCGCCATTGGCGACCATGCGTTCGTCGGCCCGAATGTAAACCGGATCACAACCAGCCACGCGCTCGATCCCGCCGGGCGGCGGACAACCATATCGCGCCCCATCGTGCTGGGAAAAAACGTATGGATCGGCGCTGCCGCCATCCTGCTGCCGGGCGTGACCGTCGGCGACAACAGCGTAATTGGAGCGGGCGCCGTCGTCACGCGCGATGTGCCGGCAAACACGGTGGTCGCGGGCAACCCCGCCCGGGTTATCCGCGAACTGTAGGGGGGATGCGCATGGATCTGCCGCAGGCGTATCTTGACCGGATGCATTCGCAGCTGGGCGCGGAAGGATTTGCCGCATATCTGTCCGCCATGGAGCGGCCGTCGCGCCGCGCGCTGCGGGTCAACACGCTCAAAACCACGGCCGACGCGCTCGCCGGGCTGCTCGGCGCGCCGCTCGCATCATGCGGCGTCGCGCCGGACGCCTATTTCCTGCCCGACGGCATCCGCCCCGGCCGGCACCCCGCCCATGCGGCGGGCCTGTTCTACATGCAGGAGCCGTCGGCGCAGGTGCCCGTAACGATGTTGGGCGTGCAGCCCGGCGAGGCCGTGCTGGACCTGTGCGCCGCCCCCGGCGGCAAGGCGGGACAGATTGCCGCGTCGCTGCGCAACACGGGGTTGCTCGTGGCCAACGAGGTGTCGCCGTCGCGTGCGGCAGTGTTGCAGCGCACGCTCGAACGGCTCGGCGCGCGCTGCGCCGTGGTCGCCTCGCTGCGGCCGGATGCGCTCTGCACCGCACTGCCCGGCGCGTTTGACGCGGCGCTCGTGGACGCGCCCTGCTCGGGCGAAGGAATGTTCCGGCGCGAGGCGCAGGCCGTTTCGGACTGGTCGGAGGCGGCCGTAGCCGCCTGCGCCTTCCGGCAGCGGGCCATCCTCGACAGCGCCGCCGTCGCGCTGCGTCCCGGCGGCCGGCTCGTCTACGCCACCTGTACGTTTTCCCCCGAAGAGGATGAGGAGACGGTCGCGCATTTCCTGCGCGCGCACCCGGATTTCCGGCTGCTTGAAACGCGGCGGCTCTACCCGCACACGTCGCCGGGCGAGGGCCAGTTCGCAGCGCTCCTGCAGCGCCGGGGCGAAGGCGTTGCCGCCACGGCTAACCCCACGGGGGAGACCATCCCCGCCTTTTTGACGTTTTGCCGCACAACGCTTGCCGCCGTACCGGAGGAGCCGGCGCGCCTGCTGCCGGACGGGCGGGTGTTCCTGCTGCCGCATCATCTGCCGCCGCATCTGGAACGGCTGCGCGTGCTTGGCGCAGGCGTGGCGGCAGGGGAGATCAAAAAAGGGCGGTTCGTCCCCGCCCATGCGCTGTTCCTGTCCTATGAAAAATCGATGTTTCGCCTCGCCGTCGAACTCGACGGGGCCGCTTTGGCCGCGTTTCTCGCGGGCGAAACCGTCGCGTGCGATGCGCCCGGCGAAGGCTACGCCGCCGTGTGCTGGCACGGCCACCCGCTCGGTTTTGGCAAGCTGACCGGCGGCACGCTCAAAAACCACCTGCCCAAGGGCCTGCGCCTGCGCTGATGTGCGCCGTCCGTCAGGCGCCCTCCCCCGGCAGCCGTTCAAACGCGATGCGCGGCGTGCCGTCCGCCACGTAGATGATCCCGCAACGCACAAACCCGAGCGCCGGCAGCAGGTGCAGCATCGGCGCGTTATTCGCATGCGTATCGGTGCGCAGGTGCGCGCATCTGCCGGCGCTCCAGCCGACGCAGGCGCGCAGTACGCCGTGTATCCGCCCCGCGCTGGCGATGCGGTGAATGGTGCAATACGGCGTGTCGGAACGCCAGGCCCCGCCCTCGATCCGCGCATAGGTCGGATCGTCCCCGCCGACGAGCGCAAACGCGCCTTCGATCCGGCCGCCCGCTTCGAGTACAAAGCCAGTCCCTTCTTCGATATCCCGCTCTACCAGTGCGCGCGCCGGGTGTCCGCCCCGCCACTGCGCAGCGTTGCCATGCGCGCACATGTACGCACGGGCGCGCGCATAAATCTCGAGGACCTCCGCAAGATCCGCCCAGCCGGTGGGGCGGATGGCCGGCGCCGCCGGCACGGGCTCATGCATCGCGCGCCTCCGCCGTGGAGGAGTCCATGCCCTCAAGCCGTTCCGCCAGCAGGCGCGTGGTCAGATACGCCGAGATCGCGTCGATGGCCATTCGGTTCTTGCCGCCCCGCATGACGGCAAAATCCGCATCGTCGATGTACTTGGAGATATACTTTTCGTACATCGGCTTGACCGTCTCCAGATACTGGGCGGCAATGTTGTCGATCGTGCGGCCGCGCTGCTTGATGTCGCGCCGGATGCGTCTGAGCAGGCAGATATCCGCGTCCACCTGCAGGAACACCTTCAGCACCATCATCTCGCAGAGCCGCCTGTCCCGGAACATATGGATCCCCTCCAGGATCAGCACATCCGGCGGGGCGATCAGATCCGGCTTGTCCGCGCGCAGGTGCTGCGCATAGTCGTACGCCTTGGTCGTAATCGCTTCGCCGCGCGCAAGCGCCTGCACGTCGCGCAACATCTCGTCGTAGTCAAAGATCGATGGTTCGTCATAGTTCGTTCGCGCGCGTTCCGCAAACGACAGCTCCGGAAAGCTCCGGTAATACCCGTCCTGCCCCATCACATGGCAGGAACAGGAGAGCGAGTCGCGGATGCGCGCCGCCAGCGTGCTCTTCCCGCTGCCGCTCGCGCCGCAGATACCGACAATCAGCATAAGTATCCCTCTCCGTTTGCTCCATATTCTCCCCGCCGGCCCGAAAGAGGCGGCGGCAGGAAACCGCCCGGCCCGCCGGGAACGGTCCGCCACCGGCGCCCCTACACGATACGGAAGAGCATCTCCCCATACGACGGCAGCGGCCAGCAGGCCTTGTCGACGATGCGTTCGAGCGCGTCGACGCAGTCGCGCAGCTGCTCCATGCGCGGCCTGACCGCGTCCCGATGGGCGCAGGCGCGTTCCAGCGCGCTGCCGCCGCTGGTCCGGTCCACGGCACCATCCAGCGCGTCGAGCGCGATACGGCATTCGTGCATGCGGCGGTTAAGCGTGCGCAGCATGGCCGTCTGTGCCGGGGCGGCCACGCCCGCCTGCCGGCAGTCCGCCGCCGCCTGCGCCAGCACGGCGCTGTATCGGGCGCAGGCGGGCAAGATGGTCTGGCGGGCAATCTTCAGCATGGTCACGGCCTCAATGTGGCCCTGCGTGGCATAGTTGAGCAGCGCGACCTCGCGCCGGGCGAGCGCCTCCCCCTCGGAGAGCACGCCGTGCCGGGCAAACACGTCGAGCGTCTGCCGCTCGGCGTAGACGTTGATCGCATCGACCGTATTGTCGATGGCGGGCAGGCCGCGGCGCAAAGCCCGCGCGGTCCATGCCGCGTCGTAATTATTGCCGTTGAACAGCACGCGCTCGTGCGCGGCGTACCATTGGCCCATGAGCGCGCGCCATGCGGCGTCCCGATCCGGCGCGGCCTCCAGCGCGTCCGCCATCCGCATGAGGCTGTCGGCCACGATGGTGTTGAGCACGGTGTTCGGCATCCCGAGCGACTGCGACGAGCCGACCATGCGGAATTCGAACTTATTGCCCGTAAACGCAAAGGGAGAGGTGCGGTTGCGGTCGGTATCGTCGCGCTTGATCTCGGCGAGGGTGGATACGCCGATATGCATCATCTCCCCGGCATGGGTCGGCACCTCGCCGCCCCGCGCCACGCTCTGCAGCGCCGACTGCAGCCGGTTGCCGAGGAACACGGACAGAATGGACGGCGGCGCCTCCGACCCGCCGAGGCGGCTCTCGTTGCCGATGGTTGCGCAGCTCATGCGGAGCATAGGCGCGTACGCATCCACCGCGGCGATGACCGCCATCAAAAATGTGAAAAACACACGGTTGGCAGTCGCATCCTTGCCGGGCTTGAGCAGGTTCACGCCGGTATCGGTCAGCAGCGACCAGTTGCTGTGCTTGCCGCTGCCATTCACGCCGGCAAACGGCTTTTCGTGCAGCAGGCAGGTCATCCCGTGCCGGTCGGCGACGCGGCGCATGGTCTCCATGATGATCTGGTTGTGATCCACCGCAAGGTTGGCGGAAACGAACAGCGGCGCCAGTTCGTACTGCGAGGGGGCGACCTCGTTGTGCTCGGTCTTGCAGGGCACGCCCATACGCCAGAGCGCGGCGTTCAGCTCGTGCATGAACGCCATCACCGGCTCCGGCGTGGCGGCAAAATACTGGTCGGAAAGCTCCTGCCCTTTGGCGGGCGGCGCGCCGAAGAGGGTTCGCCCCGTATAGACGAGATCCTTGCGGCGTTGAAACGCGCGCTTATCGATGAGGAAATATTCCTGTTCGCCGCCGACCGAAGGCGTGACGCGGTGCGTCTGTTCGTCGCCCAGCAGGCGCAGCACGCGCACCGCCTGCCGGTTGAGCGCCTCCATGGAGCGCAGCAGGGGCGTCTTTTCATCCAGCGCCTCGCCGGAAAACGAACAGAACGCCGTCGGAATGCACAGGCAGGATGTGCCGTCGCCATTGCGCTTGAGAAACGCCGGGCTCGTGCAATCCCACGTGGTATAGCCGCGCGCCTCGAACGTGGCGCGCAGCCCGCCCGACGGGAACGACGATCCATCCGCCTCGCCACGGATGAGCGCCTTGGCCGAAAACGACAGGATGGGCGCGCGATCGAGGCCGCCGAAATCGAGAAACGTATCGCGCTTTTCCGCGGTGGCGCCGGTCATCGGCTGAAACCAGTGGGTATAGTGCGTCGCGCCGCGCTCGACCGCCCACGCCATCATGGCGGCGGCCACGGCCCCCGCCACCTCGAACGTCAGTTCGCTGCCTTCCTCCATCGTGCGGTGCAACGCGCGATACATCGCAGGCTCCAGACGGCGCTCCATCTCTGCGTCGGAAAATACATCAGCGCCGAACGCGCTGTATGCGGCGGTCTTATCGATCTCCGGCATGGGACCCTCCCTCTCTGCGGACGCCCGGCGGTCCCTCCCTCCTCTCAGGCGCGCACAGGCACAATCTCTCCCGGCCATAGCGGCGCTCGGCGCGCCAGGCCGGGTTTTTCTGATGGTACCACATCTGCCGCAGGATTGCAATGCGTCCGGCGAAATTTGTAGGAAATCCGGATCGAATGGGGAAATAGCCTGCTGTTCTCTCAAAAAAACGTCTTCAGGTGGGGAGAGTTTCATTTCTGCGTGCAGGAATCCCTCGGAGGATGCCGGCCGGATGCGCCGCAGGGGCAGAGTCGAACGCTGCTCCCCTTTGCGGCAATGGCCGTTACAGTTGCGGCAGAACGAATTGAAAAAACGAGCGCCGGCGGGCGTCCGTCTGACAAATCCGTCTCCCACAACCCTGTCCGAACCATGTATTCGGCAGCGATGATGCAGCCGTATCACGAAAAATGGATGGATGGCACGCTGCCGCTTCCGGAGCGTCCCCTTGCCGCGGCGCGCCATGTATGTTAAACTGCCGTATCGATCTTGAGGAGGATTGCCATGCGGGCGGCGTTTCAAATCCTTGCCATCCCCTATCGAGTGGTGGACAGCCGGCCTCTTTTCTGCGTGTTCCGTCGTGCGGGCTCTGGTCAATGGCAGTTTATTGCCGGGGGCGGCGAGGATTCTGAAACGCCTCTCGAAGCGGCAAGGCGGGAGGCGTTTGAGGAGAGCGGCGTCCGTTCAACCGAATGGATGGCGCTCGAAAGCGTGGCCCATATTCCCGCCGAGGCGATTCGGGAACCCCATCGCCGGCACTGGCGCGAGGATGTCTATGTGATACCGGAATATGCTTTCGCGTTTGCTTGTCCCGCGGATGCGTGCATCAGATTGTCGCAAGAACATACCGCATGCGCCTGGTTGTCCTGTGCGGAAGCCGCCCGGAAGCTGAAATGGGACTCAAATCGTACGGCGCTGTACGAGCTCCATTGTCGTTTGCGCGCCAAGCATGGGAAATCCGCCGACCGCCCGTCCGAAGAACCCCATCTGATCCCTGATCCCCAGGAACACCCCGAAGCGGAATAGGGCGGCGGGAGCGGCCGCTCAGTCCTCCAGCCAACGGACAATCGCATCCGCCACGGTGCGGTTGCGCACAAACGCGCTGTAAAGCTCGCGCCCGGAAAGCGGCGCGCTTTCGCACCCGATCTCGACCGTCACGGAGGGGATGCCCAGCGCCTCCACCGCCCAGTCCTTATACCCCGCGCCGTCCACGCCGCCGCCCTGCAGCGGGTAGCCGGTTGCGAGCGAAATGCCGTCCGCCAGCGCCGCCGAGCGGCTGTTGACGGGCTGCCCGTCGCCATATCCGTAATAGAGCAGGCTGCCGGTGGCATGGTAACTGACGGTCGCATCGAAGGGGAATCGCAGCGTATACGCCCGCAGCGCCTCCGTCTCCGCCGCGGAAAACGGCGCTTCGCCGCCGTACCGCTCGGAGGAGGGCGCGTTGCGCCGCGCGGTCGTCTCCCAGCCGGCCGGAAAATTCCGGTTCAAATCCGTGCCCAGGCCGTTCGCCTTCCAGGCCCGGGCATACGCCGCCTCGTCCAGCGCGGTGAAGCCGGCCTGTACGTCGGCCCGATAGACGGCAAGCTGTTCCCCGTCCAGCGAACCGCTTTGCGAAACGGTCACGCCATCCGGATTGGACATGGGGACGATGTGCCAGCAGACATCTCCATCCGCCAGACCACGCCCCGCCCAGTCATCCGCAAGCGCCATCAACAGCCATGCGGTCATGTGCTCGCGCCCGTGGATCGCCCCCTGCAGCAGGACATGGTGCGCCGCGTCCGCCTCGCCGAGCCGCAGGACGAGGAGGTCCCGTCCCATTTCGGACGCGCCGATGCGCTCCACCTCTATTTTCCCGGGATATGCCTCCGCCAGCGAGGCGGCATCCTCCAGCAGGGTCTCATAGGTATAGGTGTCCGTGGGCGTCACGGTGGGCAGCAGCGCCGACAGATATGCCTCGTCGGCGGGCCGGATATAGCTCGAAAGCACATAGCCGGTCCGACCGGCATGACACACCTGCGCGTAGCGCCCGTCCCATGACAGCAACGCCATGACCTCGCCGGCACGGATCGTGCCGATGAGGTCGTCCCCGCCCGGCGTGCTTCGCAGGTTGATGTATTCCTCGCATTCGGCACGCCAGAGCAGCGGCCGCGCAAAGCCGTCCTCCGGCAGCGGCACGAGGCGTTCCGAAGCCACATACCCCGCAGCCTCCCGGTAGCGGACAAGCGCGTACGCGCCGTTGCATGCCAGCAGCTGCACCTCCTCCCCCGGCGCAACGGAGGCGAACGCAGATCCGCCGTCCGGTCCGGCCCCCAGCCCGGCCGGCGCGCCTTCGGAAATTCGATAGCGTGCCGCCGGCCGCGGCGTGAAGGTCTCCTCGACCGGATACGCCTCGGCGTCGCTGTAATGCCACCACTCGCCCGCATAGCCGACAAAACCGCAATCCTCCATGACCTCCTGCAACAGGCGGGCGTTGGCGGCGGCAACGGCCGAGCAGTCCAAATAGTCGCGGTCGGCCCGCGCCGTAAAATCGTCAAAGCCGGAGGGCATCTCCAGCAGCGCCCCGTACTCATCCGCCAACGTCACATCCACGGCGCCGCCGCGGCAATGCGTCCGGCTGCCGGTTTCCGGGTCCGAAACATACGCGGGATCGGGAAAGGCCGCAAAGAGCGCTCGCTGCGCCGCAAGCGGCCAGTAAGCATCCCAAATCACCAGCGTCAGCCCCATCTCGTCGAGCGCCGCAACCGCCTTTTCGAGCTTTTGCACCGTTCCATAGCGCAGATAGGCGTCCGTAAAATCATAGATCCGGCGGCCGGTAAAATTGTCCGCTGTCGCATAGGCGAGCCGTTGCGAAACGTTCGGCACGTAGTCGGTCACGCGCACGAGGTCGTCCGCGTCCGGGGCCGACGCCACGATGGGCGGCGTGGCGCCGGGCGTGATGCTCACGGGCGAGGCAGTCGCGGCCGGCGTGACGAGCCGGACCGATACGGGCGACGGCGACGATGATGACGCCTCCCTCCCCTTCCCACAGCCAACAAGCGCGGGGAGAAGCAGGGCGGCCGCCGTGCAAGCAACGATTCTTCTGCCAAACGGTGTCTTCATCCGACGAAAGAGACGTGAAGGGGAGCGATATGCTCCCCTTCGGCGGTGTTTTTTGCGATTTGGTTATTTGATCTCGCAGGTCGCGCCAACCTCTTTGAAAGCGGCCGCGATCTTCTCGGCCTCTTCCTTGGAAACGCCTTCCTTGACCGGCTTGGGCGCGTTGTCCACGACGTCCTTGGCCTCCTTGAGGCCGAGGCCGGTGAGCTCGCGGACGGTCTTGATGACCTTGATCTTCTCGGGTCCGACTTCCTTGAGCACGACGTCGAACTCGGTCTTCTCCTCCACCTCGGCGGCAGCGGCGGTCGCGGGGCCGGCGACGGCAACGGCGGTCGCGGCGGCGGATACGCCGAACTCCTCCTCCAGCGCCTTGACGAGCTCGCTGAGCTCCAGCACGGACATCGCTTTGATATCAGCAATCAGTTGCTCTTTATCCATTGGTATTTCCTCCCATAATAATTTGTGTTGGTGGTCGTTTCGGTTACTCGGCTGCAGCCGCGGCGGGCGCGTCCCCGCCCATCTTCTTGGCGATCTGATCGAGCACGATCGCAAGGCCGGAGATCGGCGACATCATGCTGCCAAGCAGGCGGGCGATGAGCACATCGCGCGACGGCAGGTCCGCGATGGCGTCGAGATCCTTCGCGCCGGTGACGGCGCCCTCGACGATACCGCCCTTGATCTCGCACTTCTTGACCTTCTTGATGAAGTCCTTGAGGAGCTTGGCCGGCATGACCGCATCCTCATACCCGAATGCAAAGGCGCTCGGCCCGTGCAGCACCTCGTGGAACGACGGGTCGACGCCCGCGGCGTCGCACGCGCGACCGACGATGTGGTTCTTGAGCACGATGTACTCCACGCCCGCCTTGCGCATCTCATTGCGCAGTTGGGTCACCTCATCGACCGTCAGCCCGCGGTAATCGAACGCGACGACCGAGCTGGCGCGCTGGATCTTGTCCTGCACCTCGGTGACCTGTGCGGCCTTCATCTCGATGTTCTTCTGGTTTGCCATGGTTGTTGTTTCACCTCCTCGCAAAAACATGAAAAAGCGTTCCCCGCCAAACGACAGGGAACGCATGTGAGCGAATTGCCCGCGCGGATCGCTCCGCGCCTGCGCCTCGGTAGGATTTACGCCTTGCGGCCACCGACTGTCTTTGGCGGATATGCGGTTTTGCTACCGGCAGGCAGTATACCACGCCTGCGGGGCGCCTGTCAAGCGTCCGGCCGTGTTTTTCAGCCGAAACGGACCGGGTTGAACTTGACGCCCGGGCCCATCGTCGAGGACACCACGACGCTCTTGAGGTAGGTGCCCTTGGCCGCCGACGGCTTGGCCTTCACGATCGCGTCCATGAGCGCCGTGAGGTTCTCCTCAAGCTTCTCCGCGCCGAAAGACGCCTTCCCGATCGGGCAATGCACGATGCTGGTCTTGTCCACGCGGTACTCGACCTTACCGGCCTTGATGTCCGCAATGGCCTTGGCCACGTCCATCGTCACGGTGCCGCTCTTCGGGTTCGGCATGAGGCCCTTGGGGCCGAGCACGCGGCCGATGCGGCCGACGACGCCCATCATGTCCGGCGTGGCCACGCACACGTCGAAATCGAACCAGTTCTCGGTCTGAATCTTCTTGACCAGATCCTCGTCGCCCACGTAATCCGCGCCGGCTTCCTGCGCTTCGCGCGCCTTGTCGGCCTTGGCGAACACCAGCACGCGGACGGTCTTGCCCGTGCCGTGCGGCAGCACGACCGCGCCGCGCACCTGCTGGTCCGCATGTCGCGGGTCGACGCCCAGACGGACGGAAATTTCGATCGTCTCGTCAAACTTGGCCTTGGCGGTGCTCAATACGGTATCGAGGCCCTCGCGGATATCGAACAGCTTGAGCGTGTCGTACGACTTCTTGCTATCGAGATATTTCTTGCCGTGCTTCATATCCGTTCCCTCCTCACTCGCTGACCACGACGCCCATGCTGCGGGCGGTACCTGCGATCATGCGCATGGCCGCCTCGACGCTCGCGGCGTTCAGGTCGGGCATCTTCAGTTCCGCGATCTCGCGCACCTGCGCCTGCGTGATCGTGGCGACCTTGGTCTTGTTCGGCACGCCGGAGGCGGTCTCGATGTTGCACGCCTTCTTGATGAGGACGGCGGCCGGCGGCGTCTTCGTGACGAACGAGAACGAGCGATCCTGATACACGGTGATGACGACCGGGATGATCAGGCCGGCCTGCTTGTTCGTACGCTCGTTGAATTCCTTGCAGAAGCCCATGATGTTCACGCCGTGCTGGCCGAGCGCCGGACCGACCGGCGGCGCGGGCGTTGCCTTGCCCGCAGGGATTTGAAGCTTCACATAGCCTGTGATTTTCTTTGCCATTGCAGTTCCCTCCTGTTTGTTTTGTGGTGCGAGCGGGGTGCCTCCCCCTCCCACGCTTTATGACCGGCGCGCCCTGCGGCGCGCGGGACGTCACAGCTTTTGTACCTGTACAAAATCCAGCTCGACCGGCGTTTCGCGGCCGAACATGGAAACGGTGAGCTTGACCTTCTGCCGCTCCGGATCGAGATGCTCGACGCGGCCGATGAAGTTCTCCAGCGGGCCGGAGACCACGCGCACGTTCTCGCCCACCTCGATGTTGAGCACGATCGGGATGCGCTCCACGCCCATGGCCGTAACCTCCTCGTCGGAGAGGGGGATGGGCTTCGAGCCGGGCCCCACAAAGCCGGTCACGCCGCGCGTGTTGCGCACGACGTACCAGGCCCGCGGGTTCATCACCAGATCCTGCACCGTGCCGCCGCCCTTTTCCGGCGGCCGCTCCTTCTCGACCACATCCACGACCATCTTGACCATGACGTAGCCGGGGAACACCTTGCGCTGCGAAACCTTGCGCTTGCCGTTGGGCAGGATCTCGATGACCTCCTCGGTCGGGTATTTCACCTCAAGGATCGTATCCTGCAATCCGAGGTTCTCCACCGACTTTTCGAGGTCCTCCTTGACCTTGTTCTCATACCCGGAATAGGTATGGACAACGTACCACTTTGCTTCCTGACTCATGGCCTTACCCGAGATGGATGCTCTCAAGCGCGCCCATGCCGGAGGAGAAGCCGAGATCCAGCACGTAGATGATGAGCGCCATCGCAATCACGAACACAAACACGGCGATCGTATGCGAAAGCAGATCCTTCCCCGTCAGCCAGGTGAGCTTCTTGAGCTCGCCGAACATCTCGCGGAAGTACCGAATGGGGTGGAAGCGCCGCTCCTTCTTGGGCTTCTTCTTTTCAACGGTCTTTTCTGCGGTCTTGGCCATTGCTTCCTCTTTCCTCCGGCTTACTTGGCTTCCCGGTGCACCGTATGCTTGCGGCAGAAACGGCAGTACTTGGAGAACTCCAGCCGGTCGGGATCGTTCTTCTTGTTTTTGAAGGTGTTGTAATTCCGCTGCTTGCATTCGGTGCAGGCCAGTGTAATCTTGACGCGCATTCGTAAACCCCTCCTGTTCAGGTCAAAAGCATCAAAAACGAGCCCCGTTTTCGGGGCGCCTTTGATAAGATACCACAACCCGCCGCCCGTGTCAACGCTTTTTTGCCGGAAACCAAAAAAGTCCGTTTCCGGCCCGGCGGCGGTGTGTTGCGGCCCGAAAAAACCGCCCGGTCAGGCGGTTGGACCGGCGGGGAAAGGGCTTGCGTCTCCCTCTCCCCGCCACGCTCTTGGTCCATCGGCCCGGTTCGCCGCTTCACTTGCCGGCGACCATGAGTCCGCTTACCAGCACGCTGGGCGCGCCAAAGCAGGCGCCCCCCGGCAGACCGAACTTCAGGTCGTCCCCCACGGCGGCGATCTCCCGGAGCATTTGGAAGAAATTGCCCGCGACCGTGATCTGCGAGACCGCGCCCGCATCGTGGCCGCCCGTGATCCGGCGGCCGCTGGCCTTGAGGGAAAAATCTCCCGAGACCGGGTCCAGCCCGGCATGCAGCCCCTCGAGATCCGTAATGAGCAGGCCGTCGCCCATGCGTGCAAGGAGCGCTTCGCGCGTTTCGGCGCCCGGCGCGAGGTACAGGGTCGTGGGGCCGACGCCGACCGGTGCGGCGGCGGACGGCCGCCGGCCGTTGCCGGTGCTCTCGCAACCCGCTTTCCTTGCGGTCTTGAGGTTGTGCAGCAGCGTGGTCAGCTTGCCGCCGTCCACGATGCGCTTGGTACGGCCGGGCGTGCCCTCGTCGTCAAAGGCGCATGGCAGATACGGATGGAACGGGTCGTCGAGAATGCTCACGCACGGCGCTGCAATTTCCTCGCCCTCCCGGCCGGCCAGCAGCGACCGCCCCTTCTGCGCCTCGTCCGCGGAGAATACGGTGGAAAACGCGCCAAGCAGGCTTGCCGCCGCATCGTTGCGCAGCACGACCGCATATGTGCCGGAGGCCACCGGCTCCCCGCCGAAGAGCGCCACCGTCTCCGCCACCGCCTCCGCGGCGCAACCGTCCGTGTCCAGCACCGCTTCGCCCACGCGGAAAGCGAACGCGTTTTGCACCTCGTCCCCATCGCGGGCGACCGGCATGGTATAACAATAGGAAATGCGGTCCGCGCGCTCGGCGCAAAGGCCGCGCGTATTGTGGATGGCAACGCGCGCGCGCTGCGTCCCCACCTCGCAGCTCATCACGCGCAGCACGCGCGCATCCTGCGCAAGCGTCGCCCGCTCGAGCGAAAGCGCCAGTTCGATCTTGCCCGCCTCGTCCATATCGGAAAGCGGGTCCAGCCGCTGCGCGACCGCGCGATAGGTGCACGCGCCCTGCATCGGATGTTCCTCCTCGGCTTCGATGGAGCGCGCATTGTCCATCGCCCGGCGGACCAGCTCGTCCGGATCGTCAAGGATTTCGGTATAGGCGTAGCCGTTGCGCCCGCCAAGCTGTACGCGCAGGCTCAGGCCGGCGGTGTGCGACACGGCATACCGGTCGATCTCCCCATCCTGCGCCTGCGCCTCGAAAGAATCGCCCGCCGCATAGTAGGTCTCGGCCGCATCGCAGCCCAGCGCAAGCGCGAGCGCGAACGCCCGCTCGCGGAATTCCTGCAGTTTCATCACAGCGCACCTCCCTTTCCTCCAACGGTGATCTCGGTCACACGGATGCGCGGCTGTCCCACGTTTGTCGGCACGGAACCGGACAGGGAGCCGCACATCCCCTGCCCCATCCACATGCGCGGGCCGACGCGGTCGATGCGCGGCAGAATTTCCGCCCCCTTGCCGATAAGCGTCGCGCCGCGCACGGGCGAAACGATCTTGCCGTCGCGCACCAAGTAGCCTTCGCTTACGGCAAAGTTGAACTCGCCCGTCAGCGGGTTGACCGAACCGCCGCCCATCTTCTTGGCGTACAACCCCTCGCCCATCGTGGCGATCATCTCCTCCTCGCTGTCCTGCCCGGGGCAGATGAATGTGTTTGTCATGCGGGAGGTTGGTGCGAAGGTGTAATCCTGCCGCCGGCTCGAACCGGTCGTCTTCATCTCCATGCGCCGCGCGCCCAACAGGTCGACCAGGTAGCCGCGCAGCACGCCGTTTTCAATGAGCAGATTGCGCTGCGACGGCGTGCCCTCGTCGTCGATGTCGATGGAACCCCATTCGCCCGCAAGCGTGCCGTCGTCCACGGCGGATACGCAATCCGCCGCGATCTTCTGCCCCAGCTTGCCGCAGAACTCGCTGTTGCCCCTGCTCACGCTTGTGGCCTCCAGGCTGTGGCCGCACGCCTCATGGAAGATGACGCCGCCAAACCCGCCGTCGATCACGACCGGCAGCCGCCCCGCAGGGCAATCCGGCGCATGGAGCATCGTCACGGCGGTCTTGGCCGCCACGATGGCGCTCGCGTTCAGGTCGATCGGGCCGGAATACGCCTCAAAGCCGCGGCAGCAGCCCGGCGCTTCATATCCCATCTGCGCCTGCGTATCCTGCATGGCGATGGCGATGACGGCCGTGCGCGTATACGGGCGCTCCGCCGTGGCAAACACGCCGTCGGAATTGCACACCAGCGTACGCCGCACCTTATCCTGATATCTGGCCTGCACCTGCGTAATCTCGGCGGACACGCTGCGCGCCGCCTTCGTCGCCTCGCGCAGCAACGCCATGCGGCGATCGTTCCCGACCGCGGTGAACGGCACCGCCATCGGCGCCCGATATCCCTGCGCCGCAAAGACGATCTCCCGCGCCGCCGGCGCGCCCTGCAGAGCGGCGGCGGCCGCCCTTGCCGTAGCGACGAGCGACGCCTCGTCCGTTTCCGCGGTATACGCGTAGGCGCTGCGCACGCCCATGAGCACGCGCACGCCCGCCCCGTGCCGCCGCGTATAGGCGGCGTTCTCCACCTTGCCGTCGGTCATCTCCAGCGAATTGCTGACGGTGTCCTCCACGAACAGCTCTGAAAAATCCGCCCCGCAGCACAGCGCCGCCTGCAACACCCGTTCCGCGACCTCTCGTTCGATCAAGCGCATTCCCTCCTTTTCCGCCGGCGGCGCGCGCCTTTGCCGCGCGCCGCCGATGCTTTCCAAGCATCATCATACCGCATTTTGCCCCGCAGCGCAAGAAAGCCCCGGCAATTCCGGCGTCCGCCGCCGGCAGGGGGTGGATTTTTGCAGAAAACGGTGCGATAATACAGGTAATGCATTTGACAGACGGAGGTGTTTTCCATGTTTGATCCCCGAATCCGGCAGCTTGCGCACGGGTTGGTAACATTTTCCTGCGACCTCAAGCCGGGAGAAAAAATCCTCATCGAATCCATCGGCGGCAACGACGACCTGGTGCGTGCGCTGATCAAGGAGGCCTATGCGGCGGGCGGCACGCCGTTCCTGTGGCTGTCCGACAAGGCGTTTGAGCGCGAGCTGCTGCTGGGCGGCAGCGTCGAACAGCTCCGGCAGCGGGCCGTCTGGGACAGCGCGGTCATGGCGGGCATGGACGCTTACATCGGCGTGCGCGGCGGCAGCAACAGCAGCGAGCTGTCCGACGTACCCTCGGAGCGCATGAACGAATACATGGCGCACTACTGGCAGCCGGTGCACGGCAATATCCGCGTGCCCAAGACCAAGTGGGTCATCCTGCGCTATCCGTCGCCCTCCATGGCGCAGATGGCCGACATGAGCACCGAAGCGTTCGAGGATTTCTTTTTCAACGTGTGCTGCCTCGACTATTCCCGGATGGACCGGGCGATGGACGCGCTCGTCGCGCTCATGGAGCGCACCGACCGCGTGCGCATCGTATCCCCCGGCACCGACCTCTCGTTCTCGATCAAGGGGTTGCCCGCGGTCAAGTGCGCCGGTAAGTTGAACATCCCCGACGGCGAGGTGTTCACCGCGCCCGTACGCGACAGCGTCAACGGCGTGATCGCCTACAACACGCCTTCGCTCGAGAACGGGTTCACCTATACGGACATCCGCTTCGTGTTCCGCGACGGGAAGATTGTGGAGGCCACGGCCAACGACACCGCCCGCATCAACAAGCAGCTCGACATCGACGAGGGCGCCCGGTATGTGGGCGAGTTTGCCATCGGCGTGAACCCGTACATCACGTTCCCGATGAAGGACACGCTGTTCGACGAGAAGATCGCCGGCTCGTTCCACTTCACGCCCGGCTCCTGCTACGACGAATGCGACAACGGCAACAAATCCTCCCAGCACTGGGACCTTGTGCTGATCCAGACGCCGGAATACGGCGGCGGCGAGATGTATTTCGACGACGTGCTCGTGCGCAAGGACGGCCGCTTCGTCCTGCCGGAACTGGAATGCCTCAACCCCGAAAACCTGAAATGAACCGCAGGGCGGGCGCGAAAAGCGCCCGCCCTTTTCCTTTGTGTTTCCGGCCGGCTCCCTGTGCGCCGGCGGCTCCCGGCGCGCTTCCCGCTCCGCCTGCCGCGCGCTGCCGTTTTCCGGCCCGTCCGCCTGCAGGGCGTCGCGCCCCCTGAAAAACCGGCGTCCCGCGTCCGGGGCCTTCCCCGCCCCACCGTCACCCGCGGGGCTGTGCCGCCGGCGTTTGGCGCGGTCTTCGCCCTTCCTGCTGAAAATGCCGCTTGCCCAAAATCAAAAGGGGGCGGCGCCGGCCGGCGCCCGTCAGCCGCCGAGCGCGCGCTCGATGGCCTGCGCGAGCTGGTCGGCGCAGCTTGTGGGCTTCACGCCGCAACGATTGCCCCGCAGCGTCCGGGCGACGGACCGCGCGTCCCGCCCCTCCACGAGCAGGCCAATCGCCTTGAGATTGCCGTTGCAACCGCCGGTAAAGGCCACGTTCCTGAGGGTTCCGTCCTCGATATCGAACGAAAGGTGCGAGGCGCACACGCCCCGGGGTTTCCACTCGTAATGCATCATGCTTCCTCCGTATCCGTAAGATTGACCGACCGCAACGGGCGCGCCGGCCGGCCGGGCAGGCGGCGTGAAAGCGGCCGTTCAAAACAATATGTGACGAGGATGGCCACGCCGAACGCAAGGCCGATCGAAAGCAGGAAGTACTGCCATTGCCAGGCGAGATCGCCGGTCATGTTGGGCGGGGTGTCGCCCTCCCAGTACGGGATGCGCCATTCCTTCAGACGCACGGCAATCCACTGATGCCAGATATACAGATTGTACGAAATCAGGGCGATAAAGCGCGCAAGCCGGTTGCTGAACACGGCGCGCAATGCCCGGCACGAAAGCGCAAGCGCAAAGATGAGCGCGAGAAACAGCAGCGAGAGCGGCAGGCGCACGGCGGCCTGATAGGCCTGTGTCACAGGGGCGCGAGCAGCGCCGTTCATCACCGCGGCAAGCGGTACGAGGCCGGCAAAAAAAGCCGTCGTACCTATCGCCGAGAGCCAGCCGCTGCGCTGCACGCGTTTGGACAGCAGCACGAACAGGTAGGCGCCGCCCATACCGTTGGCAAATACGCCGAGGAAGGCGACCATCTGGTTGAGCGTCATGCGCAGGGTCTCCTCGTTTTGCAGCGCAAAGCCCCGCAAATACAACTCCGATACGCCGACCATCGCCAGATAGGTGAGCAGCGGTCTGCGCGTAAACGCCTTTGCCAGCAACGGAAAAATCAGATAAAACTGCATCTCGACCGCCGCCGTCCAGAGTACGACGTTGATGTTCGTACCAAGATAGGTCTGCATCTGAAACGTCTGGGTGAACGTGAGCGTGGCGAACAGATCCGTCCATGCGCTGCCGGCGCTCCAGTACACGCCTGCGGGCAGCGAATAGCAGAAAAAGATGAGCAGCGCGCTGAGATAGTAGCACGGCACGATGCGCACAAACCGCTTTTTGTAAAACGCGCGCGTGGACGGATACGGCTCGTCCAGCAGCGCGGCGCGCGCATACGGCAGGAAGAGGCAGAACGCGCTGAGCAGGAGCAGCAGATCCACAAACAGATAGCCGGTACGGGGAATGTTGTCCAGATTGATGTAGGAAATGCCGAGACCGGACAGGGCGGGCGTCTCAAAAATGGGCATCAGCCAGCTCTGCTGCCAGAGATGATACCAGACGATCACCAGAATGGCCGCGGCGCGTACGCCGTCGAGCACGTCCACATGTTTCGTATCTATGCATTGCACATCCGATTGAGGTCCCATAGCGGCATTTTACATCGCCTCTACAAATAATTCAAGCCCGCGCCGGGAAACGGCACGGGCCGGAAATCCTCGTCGGAAGCGGCGGCGCTACAGGCCGAGCAGCGTCTCCACGGTCTGCTCCAGATGCATCCCGCGCGAACCCTTGACGAGGATCGTATCCCCGTCGCGCAGCAGCAACGGCAGGATGGACAGCAGCGATTCCTGCGTTTCAAAATAGCGCGCGCGCTGCGGTGCGAGCGCATGCGCGCCAAGGAAGGTCTGCTCGGAATTGGGGCCGACGCACACGATCAGCTCCACGCCGTGGAGCGCCGCATACATGCCCACCACCTCGTGAAACTCCTCCGCCTGCGCGCCAAGCTCCAGCATGTCTCCGAGCACGCAGACGTGCCGTCCCGGGGTGTGCTCGAGCACGTCGATCGCAGCCATGACGGAGGTGGGATTGGCGTTATAGGTGTCATCGAGGACGGTGAAGCGCGCGCTCCTGCGCACGTGCATCCGTCCGGCGGACGGGGCGAACCGCTCCACCCCCCTCCTGAGCTCTTCCAGCGGCAGGCCCAGTACGCGGCCCACCGCAACGGCGGCCAGCGCATTGTAAATCATGTGGCGTCCCGGCGCAGGCACATGTATGCGCACGCGCTCGCCGCCCTCGCATACGGTAAAGGCGCTGCCGGCCAGCCCCATATCCTCTTCGTCCACGGCCCGCACGGCGTTATGTGCCTGAAAGCCGTAGCGCACCGCATCCGGCAACTGCACGAGCATGTCGTCGTCGCCGTTGACCACCGCGGCGCCGCCCTCGCGCATGTGCTCCAGCATTTCGGCCTTGCCCCGGAAGATGTTTTCCCTCGACCCGAAAAACTCGATGTGCGCCACGCCGACGTTGGTAATCACGCAAACGGTCGGCTGCACCATCGCAGAAAGGCGGCGGATCTCCCCGGGATGGTTCGTCCCCATCTCGATGATGGCCATTTCGTCCCCGTCCGAAAGCTGGAACAGCGTGAGCGGCACGCCGGTCTGGTTGTTCAGGTTGCCGGGCGTTTTGAACGTGCGATAGCGCCCGGACAGCACGGCATAGAGCATCTCCTTTGTCGAGGTCTTGCCTACGCTGCCGGTCACGCCGATGACCGGGATGGAAAACCGGTTGCGATAGAAGGCGGCGAGCCGCTGCAGCGCCTCGAGCGTATCCGGCACAAGCACATACGGCCCTTCCGCAAGCGGGCGGTCGGTCAGCGTGCACAGGGCGCCGTTGCGGCGGGCGCCGTCGATGAACGCATGGCCGTCGTGCACCTCGCCGATGATCGGCACGTACAGCGCGCCGGGCGTCACTTTTCGGCTGTCAATGCATACGTCGCACACCGGCCGGCCGAGCAGCGCCGCGTCGCCCGCATACACGCCGCCGCATGCGGCGACGGCCTCGCCGAGCGAAAACGGATTCATGCGCCCGCCTTCCCTTCGGACAGGCGCACGATGCAATCGCAAAGCGCCGGATAGTCGATCCCGTCTGCCGCCGCCTCCTGCGGGAGCAGGCTCGTGGGCGTCATGCCGGGCAGGGTGTTCGCTTCCAGACAGTAGGGCTGCCCGTCCGGCGCAAGCAGGAAGTCCACGCGGGCATAGACGGCGAGGCCCAGCGCCGTGCATGCGCGCTCTGCCAGCGTCTGGATGCGCGCCGTCGTCGCCGCGTCGAGCCGGGCGGGGGTGATCTCCTCCGTCCAGCCTGCCTGATACTTGTGCGCATAATCGTAAAACTCGCCGCGGGGAATGATCTCGATCAGCGGCAGCGCCCTGCCGTCGAGCACGCCTGCGGACAGCTCGCGCCCGGCGATGTATTCCTCCACGAGCACCTCGCGCTCATAGCGGAACGCCTGTTCAAGCGCCGACCGGTATTCCGCATCCGTGCGTACGATGGCGATGCCGATGGAGGAGCCGCCGCAGCACGGCTTTACCACGCAGGGCAGCGGAATACCGCTCTCCGTTTCGCCCTCGCGCAGCAGCGCCCCGCGCGGAACCGGTATGCCCGCGCCGCAAAGCAGTTGCCGCGCGACCCACTTGTGCATGGCGACCGCGCAGCCAAGCGAGCCGCTGCCGGTGTAGCGGATGTCGAGCAGGTCGAACAGCGCCTGCAATCGGCCGTTCTCCCCGTCGCCGCCGTGCAGCGCCAAAAAGGTGATATCGGCCGCCCGGCACAGCTCCAGCACCCCGTTGCCGATGGCGGTGGAAAGGCCGCTCCCGCGCGAAGCGCGCACGGCGGCAAGATCCGGCGCGGCGGTGCCAATGGCGGGCGCCGCCGGCTGCTTCGTGGCCGAAAACAGCGAAAGCGGGTCCGCCGGAAGGCGCTCCACGCCAAAAAACAGATCCACAAGGCAGACCCGGTGCCCGCGCGCCTGCAGCGCAGCCGCAATCTTCGCGCCGGAGGAGAGGGAAACGTCGCGTTCGGGCGACAGCCCGCCGGCCAGTACCACAATGTTCATGAAAACCCCCAACATCGGTCGGTTCTTGACGGCCGCCGCAGGGCGAAGCGCCCCGGCGCATGGCCGTCATTCTTTTATATCACGTTTCCCGCCGCAGGACAAGGGGAAACCGGTGTGGAATCCGCCCGTTTTCATCCGCGGCGCCAAAATTAAAAAATATATGCAGTCCGGGGGTGTAAAAGCGGTCTGGGATATAGTATACTGGTAGCATGAAAAAGATGATGAAAACCGCCGGTATTTCCCTGTTGAAGCGCGTGCTGCCGCTGCTGCTTGCGCTTGTGCTCGCAGGTTGCAGCGCCGGATGCGCCTGCTCGAGCATCCTGTTCGCCAACGTCGCCGAGGGCGTGCGCAAGGCCGTTTCCGGAGAAACGGACGACCCCGCCGTCCAGCCGCCCGACGGGCCGGACACGCCCGGTGTGCCGGATGCGCCAAGCAAGCCGAGCGCACCCGATCCGTCAGAAGAACCGGACGCGCCCGTAAAAACGCCGGTCGAGCACCCGAACATCCCGTTTTCCGAGATGGTCTACGAAGCGCCGGATACCGAGGCGCTTTCGTCGCTGCTCGAAGATCTGCTTCAGGATGCGGAAGCCGGGAAGCCCACCAAGGAGCTGCTCGACCGCTACGACGAGGCGCTCAGCCAATTCAACGAAGCCTCTTCGCAGCTCTCGCTCTGCTATGTGTACTACGCGCACGACGTCTCCGACGCCGAATACCGGGACGAGTACACGCGTCTGCAGACCGAGTTGAACCGGATCGATCTGGCGATGACGGATGTGGCGCTGGCGCTGCTCGACCGTGGCGACGAAGCGCTGGAGCGTTGGGGCGAAGATTTCGCTGACGCCGTCGTGGCGGGCGACAGGCTCAACGACGAGTCCATCCAGCCGCTGCTCGAGGAGGAGCAGAAGCTCGTGCAGACCTATGACGACCTGCTCTCCTCGTTCGTGCTCAAGGAAGGCGGGCGCACCTATACGATGGAGCAGATCGGCGAGATCGCGGCGCAGGACTACGACGAATACTACCGCCTGTACTGCGCGTATGTCGCACAGCTCAACGCGGAGGCCGGAGAAATCTATCTGGACCTGCTGGCGCTGCGCAGCGACATCGCCGCCAAGCTCGGCTACGGCAGTTACGCCGCCTATGGTTACGACTACTACGGGCGTGACTTCACCGTGACGGAGGCACAGGCGCTCCACACAGCAGTAAAGGAATACCTCGTGCCGCTCTATTATACCTATGTTTTCATGAGCGTTTACAGCGAGTACGACCTCAGTCTGGACTCGTTCCCGTTGGAGGAGTTCGTTGAAAAGCTGCGGGGCGTGTTGCTGGATTTCTCGCCGCAGGTGTGCGAAGCGCTCGACTACATGGTTGAATACGGCCTGTACGATTTCGAGGCAAACGAGAACAAGATGGAGTCGAGCTTCACGACCTATTTTGCAAACTACTCTTCGCCCTTCATGTTCACCGCATGGGAGGACTCGTTCTACAACACGGGGACGCTGATCCACGAGCTTGGGCACTACACCAACTACTTCGTCAGCCCGGCCAGCGGCTGGAGCGTCTCCGAGTCACTTGACCTGGCGGAGGTCGATTCGCAGGGGCTCGAGCTGTTGATGACCGCCTATTTTGACCGGCTTTACGGCTCCGACGAGGCTGCGGAAGCGGCGCTGGCCTCCCGGCTGTCGGACGCGCTGTACTCGGTGCTCTCCGGCTGCATGGAGGATGAGTTCCAGCAGGCCGTCTATGCCGATCCGGATATGACGCTCGAAGAGATGAACGCGCTCTACTACAAGCTGGCGCAGGAATACGGCTTTGCCGACCTGTACGGGTACACGGGTTGCGAGTGGACGATGATCCCGCACACGTTCCAGACGCCGATGTACTACATCAGTTATGCCACAAGCATGATCGCGTCGCTCGAACTCTGGGACCTGGCGCAGACCGACGCGGACGCCGCCAGAAACGCCTACCTGACGATCCTGCAGCGCGGGCCCTACACGGATTTCCGCGAAACGCTCGTGGCCGCCGGCCTTGCCGATCCGCTCTCGGCGGATACCATCGCCGACATTGCGCAGGTCCTGTCGTAACAACCCGGCGCGCGCGCCGCGCGCGGCGCGGCGCTGCCCGCATTGCTTTGGGCCGGTCGGGCCGCTGTCGCGGCGCTGCCCGGCCTGTTTGCGCTTGCTGCACGCCGTGCCGGATGACGGGGCTGCGCCGCTGCCGCCGGGCGCGCTGCTGCACGGGCGCTACCTCGTCGGGGCGGCGCTGCCGGCCGGAGTCGACGCCGGCGCCTATGTGTGCGCCGGATTCGATACGTCCTGCGGCAGCCGGATACGCCTTGCGGCAAGGCCCATGGAGCCCGCCATGCGGGACGCCTGTTTGGCCCGCGCCGCGTCGCTGCGCACGCTTGCCGCCTGCAACGCCATCGTTGCCCCGCTCGACGCGTTTGAGGCGGACGGCCGGTTCCTCACCGTAACCGCCCTGCCGCTTCGAACCCTGGCCGATGTGCCGCCGGACGGCGCGGCGCTGACCGACGCGCTGCGGCGGCTTTGCGACGCGCTGCTCGTCCTCCACAGTCTGGGCGGGACGGGCGCCGTACACGGCGCGCCGTCGACCGCGTCGATCTGGTACTTCCCGGCGGGCATTCCCGGCGCGCCGGACATGCCCTGCCTGTACGTGCCGCCCGTGCCGCAGCACGGCGATGCGGCGGACGACCTGCGCGGCTTCGGGGCGGCGCTGCTCGCGCTGCTGCCGGCATCCGCCGGGGCACCGGCGGAGCTGCGCGCGCTGCTCGAACGGATGCGCGCCGGCGGCTACGCCTCCGTGCTGGAGATTCGCCATGAGCTTGACTGGCTCTGACGGCGGCGCGGCGCAACGCGCCCACGTCCTGCAATAACGGCGGGCGGCCCGAACGGGGCGCCCGCCGTTTCATCTTTCTGTTTTCATCCGGAACCGTATGTATGGTAAGCGCGTCCGCCGCAAAAAGGCGCTATGCGCTTCCCTTCGGGGCTTCTTCCGCCACGGGAGGTTCCCGTGGCGGGCCCGCTCTCTGCCGGCGCCGTCTCGCTTTGCCCTGCTTCTCAAGCGCAATCAGCGCGTCCAGCAGATCCCGGCCCGCCGTCTCGAACGCCGCGCGCGCCTCCTCATAGGAAACGCCCGTCTCGCGCCGCAGCCGCTCCACCTTCTCAACCCGCTCGTCCATGCAAATCCCTCCCTGTTCCTGCGGAACGTTTTATGGCTTCATTGTACGGCGCGCACATGAAGCCATCCTTTTGCCCACATGAAAACCGGATGAAAAATGCCCTGTTTGCCCTTCATGCTCCTACTCGTGAAAGGTTACAATCTCTTCGAGCGGCTTGCGCTGCTTCTTGCGCAGCGGATCGTCCGCCTGCGCATACCCGACCGCGATGACGAGCCGCACGCGCGTCGTCTCCGGCAGGTCGAGCGCCGCGCAGATTTTCTTTCCGTCCAACCAGCCGATGATGCAGGTGGACAGCCCCTGCGCCGTGGCCGCCAGGCACAGGTGCGCCGTGGCGATGCCGATATCGACGCTCGAAAACTCCCGCTCGCTCAGGTGCGCGGCGATCAGGGGCTTGAGCGCGGCGCGCGCCTCCGTCACCACGATGAACGCCGGGCAATCGTCCGCAAAGCGGTTCATGCCGAGCCGCTGCACGCAGGGCCGCAGCTTTCCGCACAGCGCCTCGCCGGTCGCCACGTGAAACCGCCACGGCTGGCTGTTGCACGCCGACGGCGCAAGGCGGGCCGCCTCCAGGCACCGATCGAGCTTTTCACGCTCCACCGGGCGCGATGGATCGAACCGGCGGCAGCTCTGCCGCGCGGCGATCAGGTCAAAATACGCTTCCTGCTCCTTCATTCGCCCTGCTCCCCTTCCCTGTTCCTTTGCGCCGAAATTTTCTCCAGCGTGTCCTGCCGGATCCGCTCGCGCAACAGCCGCAGGCTCCGGAACTCCGCCGCCTCCGCCGTGCCGTAGACCGGGTTGAGCTCGTACTCGACGGGCAGCCAGGTGGCGATGTCGCTCTCGTTGTGCGAAATGACGGCCTCCAGCTTGTCCAGCGCGCGGCAAAACCGCGCTTCCCGCGTCCGCTGCGCCTCCCATTCCTCGAACAGTGCGGCGAGCGCCTCGCCGCGCGATGCGGGCAGCATGGCCGCGATGGCCGTCAGCGCGTCCGACTCCACGCGCTCATCCGCGTCCGTCTTGACAAAGCTCGGGATGTCGCCCGTGACCGCTTCCCCGAGGTCGTGTATGAGCGCCAGCTCCATCACGCGGCGCATATCCACATCCGGCTCCTCGTCCCAAAGCAGCCAGCAGAGCAGCATGAGCCGCCACACGTGCGCGGCCACGCACTCCGGCGTGCCGGCCGTGGTCGTGCAGTGCCGCGGCGTACCCTTGAGCCGTTCGGCCAGATGCAAAAACGACAGCAATGCCTCACAATCCATTTCGCTTCCCTCGCTTTCAGCCGAATCCGTCGCAGCGGCATCGCCCGGAGGAGCTTGTCCCTCAAAGCACGCCGGTATGCTCCAGCAGAATCTTGATACCGATCAGCACAAGGATCGCGCCGCCGGCAATGCCCGCCTGCTTGCGAAAGCGCGTGCCAAACCGCGTGCCCAGCGCCACGCCGGCAACGGAGAGCACGAACGTCGTCGCCCCGATGATCAGCACGGCCGGGACGATCGAAACCTGCAAAAAGGCGAACGAGATGCCCACCGCCAAGGCGTCGATGCTCGTGGCAAGCGCAAGCAGCAGAAGCGACACCAGCCACGCGCGGCCGCTCTCTGCGGTTTCCTCCTCGCCGCGCAGCGTTTCCACGATCATCTTGCCGCCGATGAACAGCAGCAGCGCAAACACGATCCAGTGATCCAACTGCGCGATATACTGCTCGAGCTGGCTGCCAAGCAGATAGCCGATCAGCGGCATCAGCGCCTGAAAGCCCCCAAAGAACAGGCCCACCAGCGCCGCCCGGGGCAGGTTCAGCCGCCGCATGTGCAGGCCCTCGCAAAGGGCCGCGGCAAACGCATCCGCCGACAGGCCGACGCCGGTCAGCAACAGTTCCATAAAGGTCATCTTGTCCCCCATCCGCGCCGGACCGGCGCCCAATCGTGAAATTTTATGAACAATATTATAGCACAGGTTTGCACCCTGTTTACAAGGGGTATATATCATGTTATAAAAAAGGTATCCAACCCTGGGAGGCATGTTTTGAACATCGAAGCACAGAAACGTTTCCTGCTCCGCTTTTGCTATGCGGCCGTCATCCTTGCCGTCACGATCTTCCTGTGCCGGTATGCCCTGCCCGTGCTGGCGCCGTTTGTCGCCGCGCTGCTGGTTTCGCTGCTTCTGCGCCCCGTCGTGCGCCTGCTGCACGAGCGCTGCCGCGTGCACAAAGGCGTCGCTGCGGCGGTGACGGTGCTGCTGTTCTACAGCCTGCTCGGCCTTGCGCTCGGGCTGCTCTCGGTCAAGCTGTTCGCCAACGCCAAGGCGTTCGTGCTGAATCTGCCAGAGCTGTACAACACGGTCGTCGAGCCGCTGCTCGAGGCCTTTTCCGAAGAGCTGGAGCGCTTCGTCGCCCGGCTCGACCCGGCGGCGCTCAGCTCCGTCAGCGGCCTGCTCGAGAGCGCCGGCACTTCGATTGAACAGGCGGTGCTCAGCTTCTCCGGCAGGGCGCTCACCATGCTCGGCGGCGTTGCGTTCTCCCTGCCCGGCTGGCTGCTCAACACGCTCATCATGATCATCGCCACGGTGTTCATCACGGCGGATTTCCCGCTGCTCAAGGCATTCCTGCTGCAACAGCTCTCCGATTCGCAGCGCGAGCGCGTCCACGAAGTGCGCGTGCACCTTGGCAAGACGCTCGGGCGCTACGTACGCTCCTACGCGCTGATCCTGTTCATCACGTTTTGCGAGCTCTCCGTCGGCCTGTTGCTCATCGGCGTGGAGCACGCCGTGCTCATCGCGCTGCTCATCGCGCTGTTCGATATTCTGCCCGTCGTCGGCAGCGGTACGGTCCTCATCCCGTGGGCGATCATCACCGCCGTCCTCGGCAACTACCGGCTTGCGGCCGGGCTGATGCTGCTGTACATCGTCGTGGTCATCGTCCGCAATGTCATCGAACCGAAAATCGTCGGGCAACACGTGGGCCTGCATCCGATCGTCACGCTGCTGTCGATGGTCGTCGGTACGTTCGTGTTCGGGCCGGTCGGCCTGCTCGGGCTGCCGGTGGCGCTGGCCATTGCCGTAAGCATGAACGACGCCGGCGTGATCCACCTGTTCCGCCGTGTCGAGGCGCCGCCTGACCCGCCAAGGGGCGGCGCAAAACGCGGCAGGCGCGCGCAGCCGCCCGGAGACGACGGCGGCGCGGCGGAGGACGGCGGCGTGGCGGAGGACGGCGGCGAAGCCCATGCGTCCGCAGTCCCTGCCGAGGGCAACGGCCCGGCGGAAGAAGCATAGCCCGGCGCCGGTAAAACTGCGCCGAAAGGCAGATCAACAAGCGGCGAACCGTCCCTTTTGCGGGCGGCCCGCCGCTGTTTTTATGCGTTGTCCGGAGCGGAGACGCACCCGCGACGGCCTTGCAGGCATAGTATTGGGCAAAGCCCTGCAAAAAAGGAGTGTCAGCGCCATGCGTATTTCCCAGGCCCCCATGCGCCCCGAGGCCCCGCCCTCCCTGCTCTCCATCCCGCCCGGCGGCACCGCCGTCATCGGGGCCATCCGGTTGCAGGGGCCCATGCGGCGGCGGCTCATGGACCTCGGCCTGACCGCGCGCGCCTCGGCTACGCGCCTGTTCGACGCGCCGTCCGGCGATCCGCGCGCCTATCTGATCCGCGGCACGGTCATCGCGCTGCGCAACGCCGACGCCGCCGCCGTGGAGCTGGCGCAGCCCGACGGGGAACGGGGGGCGGACCCATGGGACTGACCGTTGCCTCCACCGGCCAGCAGGCGGGTTGCGGCGCAGGCGTTGCGGCGGCCATGCCGCGCCCTGCCGTTGCAGGCGCTCGCATCATTGCGCTGGCCGGGAACCCGAACGTGGGCAAGAGCACCGTGTTCAACGCGCTCACCGGGCTGCGCCAGCACACCGGGAACTGGCCGGGCAAAACCGTGGGCAGCGCGCAGGGCGTATGCCGCTTTGCGGGAGAACCGTATGTGCTCGTGGACATTCCTGGCGCGTACTCGCTCTGCGCCCAATCCGCCGAAGAGGAGGTCGCGCGCGACTTTTTGTGCTTCGGCGGAGCGGACGCCGTGGTCATCGTCTGCGACGCGACCTGCCTCGAGCGCAACCTGAACCTCGTGCTGCAGATTCTGGAGGTCACCGGACGCGCCGTTGTCTGCGTCAACCTCATGGACGAGGCAAAGCGCCGCGGCATCCGGCCGGATCTCGCCGCGCTGTCGGATGCACTCGGCGTGCCGTGCGTGGGTACGAGCGCGCGCAGTAAGCGCGGCCTGCACGCATTGATGGAGCAGGCGGCGGCAGCGGCGCGGCCGGGCGGCGAGCGGCAGCGGCACCTCGTGCGATATGCGCGGCCGGTCGAACAGGCCATCGCCAAGCTGCAGCCGCCGTTGGCCGCATTCCTTGCCGGTCAGCTGGGCGCACGCTTTGTCGCCATGCGCCTGCTGTGCGGAGATCTGTCGTTGCTCTCCGGCGTGGACTCGATGCTCGGCGCGCCGCTGGGCGAAGATCCCGCCGTGGCCGAGGCGCTTTCCGCCGCGCAGGCGGCACTTGCGAGCGCCGGCTATTCCCCCGCCCGCGTACGGGACGAAGCGACCTCCGCCATCTTCCGCGATGCGGAGGCCATCTGCAAACGCGCCGTGCAGCAGGGGACCGGGCGCGTACAGGAGCGCCAGCGGCGTGCCGACCGCATCCTCACCGGGCGCTGGACCGGCCTGCCCGCGATGCTGCTCGGGCTGCTGCTCGTGCTTTACCTGACGATGGCGGGCGCCAACCTGCCCTCCGCGCTGCTCTCCCGCGCGCTCTTTTCGTTCCAGGATACGCTGAGCGCCGCCTGTCTGGCCATCGGGATGCCCGATTGGCTGCACGGCGCTCTCGTGCTCGGCGTATACCGCACGCTCGCATGGGTCATATCGGTCATGCTGCCGCCGATGGCCATTTTCTTCCCCCTGTTTACGCTGCTCGAGGACCTCGGCTATCTGCCGCGCGTCGCCTTCAACCTCGACAACCGCTTCCGCCGCTGCGCCGCCTGCGGCAAGCAGGCGCTGACGATGTGCATGGGCTTTGGGTGCAATGCGGCGGGGGTAATCGGGTGCCGGATCATCGACAGCCCGCGCGAGCGGCTGATCGCCATTTTGACCAACGCGCTCGTCCCCTGCAACGGCCGCTTCCCCATGCTTACGGCGGTGATCGGCATGTTTTTCGCAGGGGCGGCAGGAGCGGGCAGCGCCGCCCTGCTGCTCACCGCCGCCATCCTGCTGAGCGTAGGAATGACGTTCGCCGCCTCCCGGTTCCTGTCCAAAACGCTGCTGCGCGGCATTCCGTCGTCCTTCACGCTGGAGCTGCCGCCCTATCGCATCCCGCAGGTCGGCCGGGTGCTGGTGCGCTCCGCGCTCGACCGCACGCTGTTTGTGCTGGCGCGGGCGGCCAGCGTCGCGGCGCCGGCCGGCCTGCTGATCTATGCGCTGGCAAACATCACCGTGGGCGGCGGCACGCTGCTGTCGCACCTTGCGGGCGCGCTCGACCCGTTCGGCCGGCTGCTGGGGCTGGACGGCGTCATTTTGATGGCGTTTGTGCTCGGCCTCCCCGCCAACGAAATCGTCATCCCGATCATTTTCATGGCCTACGCCGCGACCGGCACGCTGACCGAATACGGCAGCCTTGCGGAACTGCGCATGCTGCTGACCGCCCACGGCTGGACGTGGCTGACGGCGCTGAACATGCTCCTGTTCTCCCTGTTCCACTGGCCGTGCTCGACCACGCTGCTGGCCATCCGCAAGGAAACGCAGAGCTGGAAGTGGGCCGGCGTGGCGGCTTTGCTGCCGACGGCTATCGGGATGGGACTCTGCCTGCTGACGGCGACCGCCGCGCGCCTGCTGGGCCTCGCATAGCCGCCGCCGGCAGCCGCCATACTATTGCCGAGGTGATACGGATATGGACGAGATGCCGCAGGGTTTTCTGCAATGCCTCTCGCGCGACCCGGCCGCCATGCGGCGCTTCGCCGCGCTGCCGGAGGGCGTGAAGGCGCAGCACATCACGCGGGCGCGCGGCGTTCGAAGCCGCGCGGAGATGGAGGCGCTGGTCAAGGAGCTTTGACGGGCGTCCGGCAAGGGGGAGACGCCGGTCTCCCCCCCCTTTTTATCCCCGCCCGCCGGACGGACAGCGGCGCTCCGATTGCCCCGTCCATTCCCGGAAAGCGGCGGCGCCTCCGCCCGCAGCATGGCGCCGCCATGCGATGAAAAAAAACGGCGCCCGCTGTAAATTGCATCTTGCAATTTACGGGGAATTGTTGTATGATATGAAAGCTGTTAAGAACGGCATGACATTTGGGGATATAGCTCAGTTGGTAGAGCGCTGCGTTCGCAATGCAGAAGTCAGGGGTTCGAGTCCCCTTATCTCCACCAACAAGCAAGAAGCAGCCCTAAAGGCTGCTTCTTGCTTGTTTTTTCCCTGTTTTTCTGGACTTTCCCCCGTTGCATTTGCAATATTTTATGCAAATTTGCCGCTTTTTTGAACCCAAATATGCGTTTCTAGGAACGGAGTGGACACGAAAATGGACACGAATTTGCAGGTTCACCTCCGGCAGGCCGGCGATGCTCGTGAGCGGCGACAGAGCCGCCGCGAACCAGCGCTTGAATTGCCGCGTCTCCGTCTGTTCCAGGTAGTTCCTGTTGACAGGAAAGGCCGCGTCGAATATACTATGAATGAGGCCGTCGTTGATGAGTCTTCCGGGGAATTGCACCCCGGAATCCACGATCAACGGGAGAGCCTCGTTTTTATTCCAGTAGTAAACCCCCGCCTCGCCGCGCAGTTCCTTTTGCAGCGCATCGTTCAGCAGTCTGGTGACGGCGTTGCCACGCCCCTGTGCGGACACGATGTGGTTGGCATCAATTACCAAATCATTTAACACGCCGTTCCCGCCGATGCGCACCGCCGCCACCAGCTGCTTGCCGTTGACCTTTCCCCTGACGATCGCCATCACGCTGTCGTCCGGCCGCGTGGCCGACTCGATGACCGCCACCGGATGCTCCAGCAGCTCCGGCAGCTGCCTGACCAGCTCTACGCCCAGATGATGGTCCTCGTTTTTCGTCCCGTTGACCATGTAGTCCAGGTGCGTCTGGTCAATCGTCATCGGCACGTCGCTCAGGCCGATCTGCCGGTACAGCAGCGGCGTCCGCCCGATGAGCAGCGTATCATATTGAGGGATCTGCCCCGCCATCCAGTCGTCCACCTGCTCGGCAAACGGCTTGCTGTAATCGTAAATCCTCCCCGGTGCGCTTCCTCCCTCAGCATCCGCCTTCTGGGAAAACCAGAGGTCCGGCAATGCAGAGTTGACCTCTTCCTGCGAATTGTGTATACTGTCTGCAGAAACAGTTCCTTCTGGCCCGTAGACTGTTGCCCTTTGTGGCAACCTCTCGGATGTGTCGGGGCTGTTTCGTTCATTCACATCCAAGTCGAAACCACTCCCGTCAGGCATTACAATCCTTACCGCATGCGGCTTGTTCCTGTTCGTACGCTGAACAACCACTGCTTCATTTCCGCGCTTGCCATTCAACACGACTGGCGCTGCAAACGTGTAGCTCTCAATATCGTTTCGGCCTTTATGCTCCGTATGATGGTCAATCTCGATCCCCCGCTTCACTACAGCCGGCGCCGCAGGCTCTCCCTCGGCAGACTGCCGGTGTGCACCGTCATTCGTGGTAGCTCTGGCCGAGTAGCGGCGCGGCGTATCCTGGATGAGCGCATCGAAAAAAGCACCCTCTTCAGGTGCTTCGGTCGTATCGCTGTCTATTTGTTTTCGTCCTGTGACTTGGCCAGAAATTCCTCGATCGCCCGCCTCCGTTCCTCCGGAAACGGGTATATCCCGTCGATATCGTTGAGCATCGCCTTGGTTCCGTCCGACAGTTCGTTCCAGTTCGGCAGCGTCTCCGAGTACGGACGCAAGCCCTCCGTCTCCGGTGCGCCAGACCAGTCTCGGTTCTTCTCCCAATCCGACATCGTTGTTCCTCCATTCCGCATAATTAAATATACCGCTTTCCGCCCATTTTTGTAAAGGTTTCCGTGGCTTTGTTCCGAATGGTCAGCAGGTAATTCAGCGAAAGATGCCGTCCTTCTTCCGCGAACCGCGATGCCGCCGATCTTTGGTATGATGACGTTATCCCCGCGCGCTATCGCCTTTTCAAACGCCATTTCCATGATTAGAGAGCTTTCGTCCTGCACGTATCCGGCGCCGTATCCGTCGTCGAACCCGTCCGGCCACGGCTTGATGGTATCCGCGTCGAGCATCCTGGCTTTGTATCGGTTGGAAAGCGGATTGGCGAACACGCGGGCCATGCCGCGGCCGCGCTACGACCGGCGCTGATAGTGCTCGCGGTGTTCCTTCGGCGACATGCCGGTGAGCTTGCGGAATCGCTGAGAAAAATAGCTGAGGGAGGAGAAGTTCAGGATCTCCGCGATCTGGGAAACGCTGTGGTCGGTGCTCTCCAACAGGTGTTTGGCCTCAAGGATGCGGCGATTGATCATATAGTTAATGGGGCTGACGCCGTACGCCTTCTGGAACAGGTGCCCGAGCGAATACTTGTTCATGCGGACGATGTCCGCAAGAGCGTCCAGCGTCAGATTCTCGTTGTAGTGCTCGTCGATATACTGCTTGACCCACACCGCGTTCTTGTTGATCGGCCGGTTGTCCCCCACATCCACGCTGCCCACGCGCGTGTTGGACAGCCGCTGCAGTTCGACCAGCAGCAGTTGCAGGACGCTCTGGCAGGCGTCGGCATAGTGCGCCTCCCGATGGGTCGCCTCCCGCTGCAGCACCTCCAACAGGGCGAGCACTTCCTTCCTGCGCGGGGCATAGTCCAGCAGGGCATACCCGCGCGGGGAGGCGCTGTGGAACTCCAGCCCGCCCACCCCGAGCACGGTATACGCCAGCGGGCTATCTCGCAGGCTCTGCTCCGTATGCTCCACATTCGCATTGATCAGCACGAGATTTCCCCCGGCGACGCGCAGCGTTTCATCCTGAATCAGGAAACGTCCCGACCCGCCCGTGCAGAAAAACATCTCCGCGCAGGTGTGCGAATGGCGGATGCTGTGCCAGTCGTTCTCAAAACGGGAGGACGCGAGATACAGCAACTGGCAGGGCGGAAGCCCCTGCGTCTGCGGTAGAAATTCATATCGACTGTTGCTCATGAAAACGGCTCCTTCCTGCCGGATGGATGCGCATGGGCGCAAGCGCACGTTGTTTATATATTATATAAAAATATTTCCTTTCTTGCAAGCCGTTTATGCCAATAATTATAAAACATTGCCACATAAATTGCCTTGCCTTTTTGGACGTGCGAATTAAACTAAAGATGTAAGAGATACCGATTTTTTACAGCAGAACGGACAGATCGGCTTCCCTGCACAACTACCCTCCCCCAGGATAAACCGGCTTTTCCATCGCAGCCGGATGCGCTGCAATATATCAATAACAAGGAGGAAAAAAGATGAGAAAGGTATTGGCTCTCGTTCTTGTGCTCGCCATGGCGCTGAGTCTTGCCGCCTGCACGACCGACGGCCAGAACGGCGACGACGCCACGGCGCAGACGATCAAGGTCGCTGCCATTGAAACCGCCTACGGCACGGAGATGTGGCAGCAGGTTTGCGACGCGTTCACCGAGGTGACAGGCATCGAAGTGGAACTGGTGACCGACAAGAACCTGGAGGATGTGATCGGCCCCTCGATGAAGGCGGGCGATTATCCGGACGTGATCCATCTGGCGACCGGCCGTGAGGACGCGCTGACGGAAACCTTTATCAAGGACAACAACCTCGTCGATATCACCGACGTGCTGTCCATGACGGTACCGGGCGAAGAGGCGAAGGTGTCCGACAAGATCGCCGGCGGCTTCACCGAGACCTCGCTGACCAACCCCTACGGCGACGGCAAGACCTATCTGGCGCCGATGTTCTACTCGCCCTGCGGTCTGTTCTATGACGCAGGCCTGTTCGACGAGAAGGGCTGGACCGTCCCGACCACGTGGGACGAGATGTGGGAGCTGGGCGACAAGGCGCTCGCCGAGGGCATCTACCTGTTCACCTACCCCACCACCGGCTACTTTGACGCATTCTTCTATGCGCTGATGTACTCCGTGGGCGGCCCGGAATTCTTCGACAAGGCGACGCATTACGAAGAGGGCATCTGGGATACGCCGGAAGCGCAGACGTGCTTTGACATCGTGGCCAAGCTCGCCACCTACACCGAGCCCACCACCCCGGCGCAGGCCAACGACCAGGATTTCAAGATGAACCAGCAGCTCGTGTTGGACGACAAGGCGCTCTTCATGCCCAACGGCACCTGGATCGTCGGCGAGATGGCCGACTCCCCGCGTCCGGATACGTTCCGCTGGGGCATGACCGCCCTGCCCGCGGTCTCCGAGGGCGGCGACCAGTACAGCTACACCTGGTTTGAGCAGGCCTGGATCCCGAGCGGCTCGCAGAATCAGGATGCCGCCAAGCAGTTCATCGCCTTCCTGTACAGCGACAAGGCCTGTGAGATCTTCGCCGCTGCCGGCGCCATCCAGCCGGTGCTCGGCATCGCCGACAAGCTCGAGGGCGACAACCAGCTCTTCTACGCCATCTACGACAACGGCGCGAAGGCGGCCATGGGCAACTTCGCCGCCTTTGACCCGATCGAGGGCCTCGACAACCGCACCGTGTGGTTCGATCCGGTCAACTCGCTGGTGGCCGGCACCATCACCGAGCAGGAGTGGATCGACGGCATCCGTGCCGCAAGCGACCAGATGCGCGACAACCTCAAATAGGGTTGATTCCGTATCTCCGTTCATCCGACGGGGGACGCACCGCCGTCCCCCGTCTCTTTCATGGAAGGAGGGAGCTCAATCGTGAACCGTTCGAGAGGCCGTACCGGCCGTTTTATCGTTCTGTGCCTGGCGCCGGCCGTAATCCTGTTCACCGTATTCATGCTGATCCCGACGCTGAATGTGTTCTGGATGTCCCTGTTCCGTCGCAGCGCCTATTCCACGACACAGACCTTTGTCGGGCTGGAGAACTTCGTCACGCTCTTTGGCGACGCCAACTTTATCCGCTCCATGCAGAACACCATCCTGCTGATCGTTGCGGTCACGCTCGTGACGTTTGCGCTGGCGCTGGTCTTTGCCGGCATCCTGACGCGCGAGAAGATCCGCGGCCAGAACTTTTTCCGCATCGTGTTCTACATCCCGAACATTCTTTCCGTGGTCGTCATCTCGGCGATCTTTTCCGCCATCTACAGCACCAACAACGGTATGCTCAACAGCCTGCTCTCCTTCTTCAGCGGGAAAACGATCTCCATCCTGTGGAAGGGCGAAAGCATGGTCATGCTGAGCCTGATCATCGCCATGATCTGGCAGGCGGTCGGTTACTACATGGTGATGTACATGGCTTCCATGGCCAGCGTCCCCGTCAGCCTGTACGAAAGCGCCGGGCTGGACGGCGCAGGCCGCATCCGCCAGTTTTTCCAGATTACGATCCCGCTGATCTGGACCAATATCCGTACGACGCTGACGTTTTTCATCATCAGCACGATCAACATGGCGTTCCTGTTCGTCAAGGCCATGACCAGCGGCGGGCCGAACGGTGCGTCCGAGGTGGCGCTTTCCTACATGTACAAGCAGGCGTATACCAACTCCACCTATGGTTACGGCATGGCCATCGGTGCGATCGTGTTCCTGTTCTCGTTTGCGCTCTCCGCGCTCGTCAACCGGGTGACCAAGCGCGACGTGCTGGAGTTTTGAGGGGGTGTCCACATGAAGCAATCCGAAAAATCCCCGGCGGGGGACCGCATCGTTAAAATCTTTATCTACGTGGCGCTCATCACGCTCGCCATCCTCATCATCGTGCCGGTGGCGTGGGTGTTCATGGCCTCCGTCAAGGAGAACAGCGAGTTCTATGGCAACCCCTGGGCGTTGCCCGCCGGGTTCTACTTCCAGAACTTTATCGATGCGTGGAACAAGGCGCGGATGGGCGAATATCTGTTCAACTCCATCCTTGTCACCGCGCTCGCGCTGGGCATTCTGCTGCTGGTGGCGCTGCCGGCCGCCTACGTCCTCTCGCGCTTCAAATTCCGCCTCAAGAGCACGTTCAACACGCTGTTCATGGCGGGCCTGTTCATCAACGTCAACTACATCGTCGTGCCGATCTTCCTGATGCTGGTCGATGGGGATAACTTCCTGAGGAGCATCTTCGGCAGCGGCTTCCTGCTCAACAATATCGTGATTCTGGCGCTCGTCTACGCTTCGACCGCGCTGCCGTTCACGATCTATCTGCTCTCCGGCTACTTCGCCACGCTCCCGCACGACTTTGAGGAGGCCGCCTATGTGGACGGCGCCGGTTACGGGCGGACCATGGTGCGCATCATCTTCCCGATGGCCAAGCCCTCCATCGTGACGGTCATTCTGTTCAACTTCCTCTCGTTCTGGAACGAGTACATCATCGCGCTGACGCTGCTGACCGACCCGAATGGCAAGAAAACGCTGCCGGTCGGATTGATGCAACTGACGCAGGCGCAGCAATCGTCCGCGGAGTTCGGCCAGCTCTACGCCGGGCTGGTGCTCGTTATGCTGCCGACGCTCATCCTCTACATGTGCGCGCAGAAGAAGCTGACGCAGGGCATGACCCTTGGCGGACTGAAAGGATAAGGTGAGCAAGATGCAATTCTGGAAAGACCATAAGGCATTGCGCCTGACGCTGATCCTGGTGTTCTTTGCGGCGGGGCTGGCGCTCGTATGCGTGGGTTGGGCCATGACCGGCAAGCTGAGCGGGCTGCTGATCATGCTCGTGGGGCTGGTGCTGCTGCTCTCGGCGCTGCTGGTCTACAACAAGGCGTTCGAGGACCCGTCGCCGCGCGTGCAGCGGCGCAGAAAATGAACCGAGGAGCAGGCAGATGAACGATAGCAAACGGACCGGACGCGTCACCATCCCGACCGACCTCGACATGGTGCAGGAGACCCTTGCGGTCAAGGAGCTCTGGGGGGCGGACGCCATCCGCGACTGCGATGGAACGGAATTCCCCGACGGTCTCAAGCAGGTGGGCGCCAAGATCTACTCCACCTACTATACGACCCGCAAGGATAACGCCTGGGCCAAGGCGAACCCGGACGAGGTGCAGCAGTGCTATATCATGACCGGATTCCACACGGCCGGCGAGGGCGCCCTGTCCATCCCGCTCATGCAGGGGATATCGGAGGAGCTGCTGCAGATCAACGCCCGCGACGATATCCGCCGCTGGTGGGAGGTCATGGACCGCACCGCAAACCGCCCGCTTGCGCCGGCGGAATGGGTCTTTGACGAGGCCGCCGGCGCGGTCGTCATCCCGCAGCCGCAGGCATATCACGAGTATACGGTGAGCTTCCTCGCCTACCTGATCTGGGACCCGGTGCACATGTATAACGCGGTCACCAACGATTGGAAGGACTTTGAACACCAGATGACCTTCGACGTGCGCCAGCCCAAGACGCACGCCTACTCCCTGGAGCGGCTGCGGCGATACATCCGCGAGCACCCATACGTGGATGTGATCCGGTATACCACGTTCTTCCACCAGTTCACGCTGATCTTCGACGAGCTGCGGCGGGAAAAATATGTGGACTGGTACGGCTATTCCGCGTCCGTTTCGCCCTACATCCTCGAGCGGTTTGAGCGCGAGGTCGGTTATCGCTTCCGTCCGGAATACATCATCGACCAGGGCTATTACAACAACCAGTACCGGGTGCCCAGCCGGGAATACCTCGACTTCATGGCCTTTCAGCGCCGCGAAGTCGCCAAACTCGCCCGGGAAATGGTGGACATCACGCACGAGCTCGGCAAGGAGGCGCTGATGTTCCTCGGCGACCACTGGATCGGCACGGAGCCATACCTGCCGGAATTTTCCACCATCGGGCTCGACGGCGTTGTCGGCTCCGTAGGCAACGGCAGCACGCTGCGCCTGATCTCGGATATTCAGGGCGTTTCCTACACGGAGGGGCGGTTTTTGCCGTACTTCTTCCCGGATACCTTCCATGAGGGCGGCGATCCGGTCGGTGAGGCGCGCCGCAACTGGCTGACCGCGCGCCGTGCGATCCTGCGCAAGCCCATCGACCGCATCGGGTACGGCGGATACCTGAAGCTGGCGGTGCAGTTCCCCGGCTTTGTAGACTGCGTCAAAAACATCTGCGACGAGTTCCGCGAACTCTATGCGAACATGGAGGGGGCCGAACCGTACTGCGCCAAGACGGTCGCCGTGCTCAACTGCTGGGGCAGGCAACGTTCGTGGGGCTGCCACATGGTCCATCACGCGATCTACCATCCGGAGAATTACAGCTATGCGGGCGTGATCGAGGCGCTCTCCGGCGCGCCGTTCGACGTGCGCTTCCTGAGCTTTGACGACCTGCTGCAAAACCCGGACGCCCTTGCGGATGTGGATGTACTGCTGCTGGTCGGCGACGGCGACACCGCGCACACCGGCGGCGTGCTCTGGGAGAATCCCCGCATCAGCGCGGCCGTGCGCGGGTTCGTATCTCGCGGCGGCGGGCTGATCGGCGTCGGGGAGCCGAGCGGGCATGCCTATCAGGGCCATATCCTCCAGCTTGCACAGGTGCTGGGCGTGGAAAAGGAAACCGGCTTTACCCTCGGTTACGACAAGTACAACTGGGACGTCGTGCCGAACCACTTCATTCTCGCCGACTGTGCCGGCACGCCGGACTTCGGCCCGCTCAAGCGCGGCATCTACGCCCTGCCCGGCGCACAGGTGCTGGCAAAGGACGGGCGCAATGTGCTGATGGCGGCCAACGCCTTCGGCCACGGCCGGTCGGTCTATCTTACCGGGCTGCCATACAGCGACGAAAACAGCCGCATCCTGCACCGCGCCATCCTTTGGGCGGCCGGCAGCGAGGACGAGCTGCGCAACTGGTTCAGCTCCAACCCGGCCGTCGAGGTAAACGCTTACGTGCGCAACGGCCGGTTCTGCGCCGTCAACAACACCGACCTGCCGCAGGAGACAACCGTTTTCTGCCCGGACGGCAAATCCTTTGCGCTGTCGCTCGCACCGGGCGAGCTTCGCTGGTTTTCCATCGACGCCTGACGGCGGCACGCGCACGGGCGCGCAACCATCGCGGCGCCTCCCCGCCCCCCGGCGGTCGGCGCCGCAATTTCCGTATGGGAGGATCACACATGAAAACGACCGTAGACGGCCTTGCCGTCGCTTCCCGCTTTGCCACACGCGGCAACGCCGTGCTCTGCGGCGGATACGGCGCCGGGCACATCAACACGACGCTTCTGGTGGCGACCGATGCCGGCCGGCTGTACATATTGCAGCGGATCAATACGGATATCTTCCGGCATCCGGATGAACTGATGCAAAACATCGTCGCGGTGACGGAGCATCTGCAGAAAAAGGCTGCCGATCCGCGCCATGCCCTTCGGCTCGTACCCACGCGCGACGGGCGGCCCTACCTCACCCTGGAGGACGGCGGCTGCTGGCGCATGTACGATTTCGTCCTGGACGGCGTTTGCCTGCAGGCGGCGGAAACGCCGGAAGACTTTTACCAGAGCGCCGTCGCCTTTGGCGAATTTCAAAATCTGCTGGCGGATTTCCCGGCGGAGCGGCTGTATCCGGTCATCCCGAACTTCCACAACACCGTCAACCGTTACGAAAACCTGAAGGCCGCCGTAGACGCGGACGTCTGCGGGCGGGTTGCCGACGTTCAGGCGGAGCTGGACGGATTCCTCGCGCGCGAAGAAACCGGCGGCACGCTGCATCGGATGATGGAGAGCGGCGCGCTCCCGCTGCGCGTGACGCACAACGACACCAAGCTCAACAACGTCATGCTCGATCTCGATACCCGCAGGCCCCTCTGCGTGATCGACCTGGATACCGTCATGGCCGGGCTGTCGCTGTATGACTTTGGCGACTCCATCCGCTTCGGCGCCTCCACGGCCGCCGAGGACGAGCGGGATCTGTCGCGCGTGGAGCTGAGCCTCCCGCTGTTTGAAACCTATGTCCGCGGCTATCTGTCCGCCTGCGGCAACGCGCTGACGGAGGCCGAAAAGAACCTGCTGCCGCTCGGCGCCAAGATCATGACGCTCGAGTGCGGCGTGCGCTTCCTGACGGACTATCTGCAGGGGGATACGTATTTCCACACCTCGCGCCCGGGGCAGAACCTTGACCGCGCCCGCACGCAACTGCGGCTTGTCGAAGATATGGAGAAAAAATGGGCGCGCATGGAGGAAATTGCGGCACGCGAGGGAGAACTTGCGGCACATGAGAGGGGAACTGGTGGCACATGAGGCGCAGGCCGCCCGCTGAGTTCCTGCGCGGCTTATAAACAGGCAGTAAGCGGCCCGCCGGCAATCGCCGGCGGGCCGCTTTTCCCGGGGCGCAGGATGGCCCGCCCCGGGGCGCATGGGAAAGGAAACCCTGCCCGGCGGTATCCCCCGGCGCGCGGCCGGGGTCCCCCATCTGCACTGGCGCAAAACGACGATGCGGGCGCCGGATATGCGGTTCTCCGGCCCACCGTCGCCGCTGGCGGCCAGGCCGCCGGGCAAGCACAGGGGATGCAGCGCGTCTCAGCGACCACCCGTTACCTCAAACCGGAACGGCATCCGCGAAAACAGCGTCTGCTGCAGGCCGCGTTCGAAGTAGTCCAGGATCAGGTCCGACATGTCCTGCTGCACCTCGCGCAGCACGCGACAGCCGGGGTACATGTCATAACCGCCGGCGCCGCTGGCGCGATAATTGCTCACGCAGATGGAAAAGCGCTCGTCCGGACGCACATCGCGCCCCTCGTATTGCAGGAATACGACGCGCTCCCCCACCGGGCGCGATACGTCAAACCGGTATGCAATCCCGCCGTAATAATCATAGTTGTAGTGCTCGACCTTCGGCAGCAGGAACGCCTCCGAAACGGTCAGCGCGCCGGATGCGTCCAGCGCAAAATAGGCCGCCGAGCGTTCCAACGCGGCGCGAAGCTTCGCCCCCGTGATCTCGAGCACCACGAGCGTATTGGAATAGGGATAGCTTGCCAGGATATCCCGCCTCGTCACAGAGCTGGCAAATCCCAACACGTCGTTGGCCAGGCTGACGGCAGAGATCTGCGCGCCGGTCGCCTCCATCTGCACGTCGAGAAACAGCCGCGCAATATCGCTGCCATGCGCGGCCATCTCCAGATGCGGCGCGCGCCGAAGCGCGTGGGGCAGGCTGCCCACGCTTTCATCCAGCCAGGCCTGCACCGCTGACTCCACATCGGAAAACGTCATCTGCAGCGCGACATCCGCCGGCGCGCTCGCAGCGATTCGCTCGGAGGAGATACGCTTGCCGCCATCCTCTCCCACTGCGACGGTGATGCGATGAAACTCAATCCCATTGGCAGCGCCTTGCAGCGTATAGGTCCCGTGGAGCATGCGGCCCGGCAGCGAAAGGTGTTGGTGGCCGGTCAGCAACAGGTCAAAATCCAGCTCCCGGCAGAGCCGGTAGGCGATGTTCTCGCCGCTCCCGGACAGCAGCCGCCCCGTGTCAAGGTCGCGCTCAAAGCCGCCATGGTAGATGCAGACCGTGAGGTCGGCCTGCCCGCGCATGGCTTCGAGCGCCTCGCGCGCCGCTGCAAACGGGTCCGTGATGCGCACGCCGGAAAGATTCTCCGGCTTTTCCCAGACGTTGACATAGTCCGTTACGACGCCGACAACCCCGACGCGCAGGCCGTTGGGCATCGTCCGGATCAGATAGGGGTATCGCGGCCCGCCCGCCCCGTCGTGCAGGTTTTCGCACACGCAGGCGAAGCGACCGTGCGCCAGATAGGCGTCCAGGTACGGCATGCCATAGTTGAAGTCGTGGTTCCCCAGCGTCACGATATCATAGCCGCACAGGTTCATGATCTCCGCGACCGTATCCGGCGCATGCAGTTCCTTCTGGCAGTAGGTGGCGAACGGAGAACCCTGCAGCGTATCGCCGCCGTCGATGATCAGCACGTTCTCCCCCCGGTCGAACCGGGGCACGCAGCGAAAGAGCCCGATCGGCGCTTCCGCCTTGTCGCCATAGGTGGTGGGATAGAAGTGCCCGTGCAGGTCGGTCGTATAACAGATGGTAAGGGTCTTTTCCGGCATGGACAGGTCACCCCCGCGCGAGCTTCACCCGAATCTTGGTGGAGATGATCTCGATGATGAAGATGAGCACAATCAGCCCGGCAAGGATCGCGCCCACCTCGTTCCAGCGGTAGGAGCTCATCGCAAAGATGAGCGGCGCGCCGATACCGCCCGCGCCCACAAGGCCCAGCACGGTCGCGTCGCGCAGATTCATGTCAAAGCGGTAGATCACCGTGGACATGAAGTCGGGGAACAGCTGGGGCAAAATGCCGTAACGGATCTTCTGGAAGGTGTTGCAGCCTGCCGCGTCGAGCGATTCCAGAATGCGCTTGTCGAGACCTTCGATGCACTCGGTAAACATTTTCGATACCATGCCGATGGAACAGACCGACATGGTCATGAGGCCCGCGAACGCGCCCGGTCCGGTCACGCGGATGAACATGAGGCCGTAGACGAACGGCGGAATGGTGCGGATGGCCATGATGACCGTATGCACCACGACGGCGATGGGTTTGGGCACGAGGTTCGTCGCCGACAGGAACGAAAGCGGGATGGAAAACACCGCGCCGACGATCGTGCCGAGAAATGCGATACACATCGTTTCGAGCAGCAGGTAGGCCACGCCCGATTTGCCAAGGTCGAACAGCAGGTCCGTATCCGGATGGAAAATGCCGGAGAAGATGCGCCCGGCGATGCTCCAGCCGTCGCCGCCCGTGGCGCCGCCCTCCAGCGTGGAGGACGACCACGCGATCAGGGCCGCCGCGATGAGCGCAATGAGGATCTTGACGTACCAGGTCTTGGGCGCGTGCTCGTATTTTTCGATAACGGTTTGTTTCATGGCGCGTTCCCCCTGCTACGAAAGCCTGCGGCGGATATACTGGCTGATCGACTCGATCAGCAGTACGGTGACGAACAGCACGATGAGGATCATGCCGACGCTGGCATAATCCCGCCAGCCAATCTTCTCGTTCAGAATCAAGCCAAGGCCGCCCGCCCCGACGTAGCCCAGGATGGACGCATAGCGGACGTTCCCTTCAAAGCAGAACAGGCAGATGGACAGGTAGACCGGCAATACCTGCGGCAGGATGGCGGAAAGGAAAGCCCGCACCTTGGTGGAGCCAAGCGCCTCCATCGCCTCATACGCGCCCATATCCACGGTCTCGATCTGTTCATAGAGCTGCTTGCCGACATAGGCGAACGTGAACACCGCGATGGCGACCGTCCCGGCGATGGTGCCGAGGCCGAACATGTAGGTGGCGATCAATGCGGTGACCAGCGTCGGCAGCGTGCGCACCAGGCTCAGGAAAAACCGCACCAGCGCGATGCAGACGCGGTTGTGGACGATATTGGTCGAGGCGATGATCGCAAACGGAATGGCAAGCGCGCTGCCGATGAACGAGCCAAGCAGCGACATTTTGATGGTGTCAAACAGCGGCTGCCAGATGCTGGACAGATACCCCACCTTGGGCGGGAACATCTGGCCGAGTATTACAAAAAACTCCTTGCCGCGCTGGATCAGCGTTTGCAGACTGAAGCCCGTCACGCGCACGGAGATCACCGCTGCAACGAGCAACAGCAGCAGCACCAGCGGCGTGCGCGAGGCCTTCTCCTCAACGACCTTGCCGTTTGCAAGCTGCATCCGCTTCGGTTTGAAAATCTTATCGTAGAGGCTCATGCCGCATCCCCTCCGCTTTCGGGGATATGCCCCTCATAGATGGCGTTGAGCACGTCCTGCGTAACCTCCGCAGACGGACCGTCGAATACGATCTGCCCTGCCCGGATGCCGATGATCCGGTTGGCGTACGTCAGCGCCAGCTCCACATGGTGGATGTTGATGAGAATGGAGATGTTCATATCCCGGTTGATGCGTACGAAATCCTCCATGACCTGCTTGGCGGTCACGGGATCGAGCGCAGCCACCGGCTCATCCGCCAGAATGATCTTCGGGTTCTGCGCAAGCGTGCGCGCCAGCGCTACGCGCTGCTGCTGTCCGCCGGAAAGCTGGTCTGCCCGGATATAGGCCTTGTCCAGAATGCCCACCTTGTCGAGGCACTCGAGGGCAAGCAGCTTATCCTGCTTTTTAAACGCACCGAAGAATACGCGCCAGAACGGCATGTCCGGCACCCGCGCCATCAGCACGTTGCGAATGACCGTCGTGCGCGTCACGAGGTTGAACGACTGGAAGATCATGCCGATGTTCCGGCGGAAGCGGCGCAGCGGTTTGCCGCGCAGAGCGGATACATCCTGCCCGTCCACCGTAAGCGAGCCGCCCGTGACGTCGTGCATGCGGTTGATCGAACGCAGCAGCGTCGACTTCCCCGCCCCCGACAGGCCGATGATGCCGACAAACTCCCCCTGTTCGATCTCCAGCGAGATGTCGTCGAGCCCTACGGTGCCGTTTGGATATACCTTGGATACATGGTCAAAGCGAATCATGGAAATAACCTCCGCACGGATCTTGTCTGGCATGGCGGTACGCGGGGGCGCAGGTTGCCCCCCCGCGTACCGGTCGGTTCAGGTGTGAACCGGTTGCCCGGTCCTCAGTTGCTCAGGCTCTGGATCAGCTCCTGCGCAGCGCGCTCGTCGTCATAGTCGGAGGCGACGGCCGTCTGATAGCCGTTGTGGCTGTAGATGGCGATGACCTCCTGGCCCTCCGGCGTGCCCGCGATGTTGATGAACGCCTGCTGCAGCGCAGCCTTCAGCGCATCGTCCATCTTCTCGGCCGTCTTACTGACGCAGATGGTGTCGTTATAGATGCCCGGCGTGACGCCGATGACGTTCGTCTCCTCCCAGATGGAGGCGGTGCGGGCATACTCGCTAGTCCACTTGTCCTCATAGTCGCGGCGCGCATCCGCATAGGTCATCAGCGCATCCACCTGTCCGGAGGCAAGACGCGCAAACGCGCTGCCGTAGGAATCCGCCTGGACGGCGTTGTCCAGATCGGTGATGCCCTTACCGAAGTGCTCCTGCATCCAGAGCGCCGGATAGATGTAGCCGGCCGAGGAAGAAGAGTTCATGACGCTCCAGCTGAGGCCGTTGATGTCGTCCCAGGTGAGCTCCTCGCCCGCGTTGACCTTGGCCGCAACGGCCTGGCCCTTCTCGGACGGACCGGCGATCAGCAGCGCGCGATAGGAGACCGCCTGCACGTCGGAAGCCTCGGTCGGCTGCCCGTCGTTCCAGTCCTTGGCATTATCGGAATCCTTGCTGAGGCCGTCGCGCGTGGAGGTCAGGATGACCTCGGCGCCGTCGTCATACAGCACATAGGTGCCGCCCGGCATACCAAAGCCGATGTCGGCCGTGCCGGCGGAAAGCGCCTCGCCGACCGCCTCATACGTCGTGCCGACGAAGATTTCGACGGTGCCCACGTCATAGCCGAGGCCCGCCATCTCGTTCTTGAGCAGGTCCTTGAGCGGCTCGGTGATGGTGACGATCTCGTCCGGCTCGCGGGAGGGGACGAAGTAGAGCACGAGGCTGTCGAGCTGAACGTTCTCCACCGTTTCGTCGTCGTTGGAATCATCCGGTTCGGTCGCATCGTCGGTAACAACGGGGGCTTCCGTCGTGGTGCCGTCCACGGCCGGATCGTTCGTCTGGGTGTCGCAGCCCGCGAACGCCGCGAGGCAGAACAACAGCACCAGAAGGATCGCAAGGGTCTTTTTCATAGTACTTCCTCCTTTTTGTTATTGCCTTTGTGGTTGCCGCGCTGTCCCGCGGCAAGGGTTCTATCGTCACGCCGCGCGGCAGCGCCGCGCAGCGGAGAGCTCATTGGACGGTCAGCGTCTGGGTCAACACGTTCGCCGAACCGGCCTTGATCCTGAAATTCGCCGTCCCGGCCGCCGCCGACGGATTCAGCCGCATGAGGATCGTCTTTTCCGCAACGCCGTCGGCATCCGCCGTCATGCTGAACACCTCGGAATACCCATAGCTCGTGGACCAAGTGTCTCCGTCCACACAGAACACGGCGATCTGCGTGCCGGAGGCGAGATAGCTGCCCGCCCTGAGTCCGCTCACCGTCTCGTTTGCCGACAGGCCCGTGATCCGAATGGTTACGGCGGTATCCAGACCGGCGGGCACGCTTGCAGGGTAGTAAGCCTGATAGGCCGCTCCGCTTCCCGGGCCCGCAGCCGTGGTGTGCGACTGCGTCAGCAGGTTGGTCGAGCCCTGTTTCAGCCGGACGCTGAAGCTGCCGCTTGCCGATTCGTTGAGCGCAAAGTGCATGGTTTTCGAGGCGGCGCCATCGTCGTCGGTTGTGATGGAGAACTCGCTGCTGTATCCGTACGCCGACGGCAGCGCGCTGCCCAGCTCGGCAAATCTGCCGATCTGTGTGCCGTTCCCCAGATATGCCCCCAGACGGTATCCGCTGTACGTGGTGTTGGGCGTCAGGCCGGAAAAATAGACCGTGACGGGCATCTCCACACCCGCATAGACCGTTTCCGGCATCCCGATCAGATAGGTGAAATCGCTCTCGCCCGGTTCGGAGCCGACGTAGCCGTAAGAGCCGTAGGCAAAGGTGCTCTCGTCATACCAGAGATAGCCGGCAGCCGGGGATGCCCAGGGTTCCGGCTGCGGCTCGGTGGAGGATGCCGGCGTTTCATAGTCGTGCAGGGCGGTTGCCGTGTCGAGCGCGATGCCCTGCGTGCTGAAGCTGGTATAGTCCTCCTGGTCGGCAAGCCAGTCGATGAGCTGCACGAGCAGCACGGCGTCATCCTGCTCGCTGAAGCCGTCGTAGGTCGTCTTGGTGCCGCCGTTTTCCTCCTTGCGGTATTTGGGCGTTGCATCCTCCACAGCCGAAGAGTCCCCGATGAAAGCAGCCTTCCCCGCCTCGACCTTTGCAATGGCCACATACGGCCCTTCCGCAACGCCGCCGCCATTGTATACGCCCGCGTCGACCGCGCTGCCCCATTTGTCCGCGCTCGTCAGATTCGACGGCAGATATACGATGCCCTTGGCGATGGTCGGATCGATGATCGCCAGCGTGGAACCCGCATGCATGGCGACGGCATCCACGCCGTCGGTAATGCCGAAACACTGCGACGGCGCCACGATTTGATTGGCCGTCACATCGCCCACGGCGTTGTAGCGGAAGCGTACGCCAAAGTTGTCGGCCAGCCAGTCGCTGCTGACCACGCCGGACATGGCTTCGGAAGCGGCCTCCGCTTCGCTCATGCCAAGCGCCGGGTTGCTGTACGCGCCACGGCGATAGCCGTTGAAGACCTCGGATGAATCCCAGCGGTTCTTGTTGCGATCGGCATTGTAGTGATCCGCGATGAAGAACACGCCCCCGCCGTTTTCCACAAACTGTAAAATTGCCGCCTGCTCGCTCGCCTTGAACGGGACGTTGGCTTCGGGGATGACAAAAACGTCAAAATCCGAAAGGTCGGCATAGGTAATCGCGCCGTCCTTGCGCAGCTCCTCCACATAATACCCCTCGTCCGCCAAAGCTTCCGCAAAGTCCGAAAACGCGCCGTCAATCACCCAGTCGGCCGCGCCGGCCGTCTGGCCGTGCGCATTGTCGAACAGGACGCTGTACCCGTTCGCCGTCGTCGGTTCGATCGTGGGCGCGGGATCGGCATGGTTCTCCGCAAGCGTAGCCTGCGGCAGGAACCACAGCCCGACGGATACCGCGACCGCCAGAACGAAAGCAAAAATACGCTTGACCGGATTGTTCAAAAATCTTCCTTTCATAATAGTCCCCCCTCGTTGATTTGCGCTTTTGCTGTTGTTGATGAAAACGACACAAAAAAAAGAAATATCGGTTTTACCGGTATTATTATAACACGCGACTGCCCGTAAAAAGTTTTCCAATTCCGTGAACAGGATTTATTTTGCCGGCAGCAGGCCGAGGACTATTTGGCGGCGGCGTCGCTCTGCCGGCGCAGGTATTCGCCGATCAGCTCCTCGAACGCGATGATGACCTTGCCGAAAAAGGTGTTGGGCGTGTTCCCCACAAACGCCTGCTTGGTCTCGTTGATGAGAAAATGGACATCGGATAACCGCACCAACGTGGACTCCGCGCGCCGCGTGAACGACACGATCTGAAAGCCCTGCTGCCGCGCCCGAATGACATCATTGAAGACAATGTTCGATTCGCCGCTCTGCGATACGGCGATCATGAGCGACGGCTCGAGATTGCTCACAAGCCCCTCCTCCCCCTCGCGGAACAGCATGTAATCATAAAAATGCACGCTGTTGAACACCGTGAAGCCGCAGATGGAGAGCCGGTGTACCATGTAGGCGGCCACATGCTCGGCAAAACCCGTCCCCACGGCAAAGAGCTTGCGGTCCCGGTTGGCGGACAGCAGCGAACAGAAGCGTTCGCAACTCTCGTCGGAGTAGTTGTCGATGATCGAAAGCGGGCTCTCCTCGTCGGCCTCCGGGCCAGCGCCGCCGATCTGGGTGGCGAGATGATAGAACAGCTCCCGGTAGCCCTCGAACCCGAGCCGCTTGCAGAACTTGACGATCAGCGCCGGGGAGACAAAATTTTCGTTGGCTATCTGCTGGATGCCGACGTTGCCCTCCCCGCGCTCAATATGGTCGATGATGCTGGTGATAACCTTTTTCTCGTCCTCGGAAATCAGATTGGTGAGGAAATAATAGCTCTCACGCCCCATGGCGCACCCCCTATACAGATCTTACGCCGGCATATCCCGGGCTCCCGAACAGCACTTTATGATGTATTATAACACAGAAATGGCCGCCGGTCAGCAGTAAAATGGGGGCGCCGGGCGCGGAAAAGGAGGCTGTCGCCGGGCGGCAGAAAATGGGGGCGCCATCGGGCATTGCCCCGCGGGAGCGCCCGTCGCGGGCGATCCAGCCCGAACAGCTATGAAAAAACCTGCGGCATCGCCGGTTTCGACCGGCAACGCGCAGGTTTCGTCATAAGCCGGCGGGCCCTTCTCTCCGGGGGAAGGCCGCGCGCCGTTTCAATTTTCGACAAGTGCAAGAAGGTTCTCGCGGCAGATCTTGTTGTACGCCTTCTGGCTGATGCGGCCCATCTCCACGCCCTCATCCAGGAAGTGGGATAGCTCCCGGTAATTATCAACCGTGCAGTAATCCACGCCAAAGAACAGCTTGTCCTGAAACTCCTCCAGGAACCGATATCCAAACGCCGGATCGCGCATGACCGCGTTCTCGCCGGACCCTGCCGAAAGGTCGGCGTACATATTGGGATAATTGCGCAGGAGCTCGATCACACGCCCGCCCGGTACGACGGGACCCTTGGGGTTACCGGCACGATTTTCCCAAGAACAGTCCCCGCTGATCTCCGACCACCATTTGTGGCTGTGCCCGATCAGCATGAGCCCCGGGAACTTCTGCAGCACTTCCTCGATCCGGTGCAGCCCCAGCCCGTCCACGATGCCATAGTCATCCCCCTGCTGTCCCACATGGAACAGGATGGGCAGGCCGCATTTCTCCGCATGGTGGAACAGGTTGTGCATCATCGGATCGTCGACCGGCAGGTTGGCCGTCAGTTCGCCAATGCCCTTCGCGCCGAGCGACTTGTAATACATCATGGGGACGGACAGATCCGCTTCCGGGCTGTTGGTCAGCCAGCGCGGGTCCACATTGCAGAACCACCATCCGATCGTTTCCGGGTACTGCGCGGCGGCAAGGCGGGCGTCGCGCACCGTGAACTGATCGGACATGTGCTCCGGCGAAACGAGCGGCAACGCAACCCCTTTTTCCACGCCGATCCTGTCGTACATGCCGCGCAGCTCGTCACACGTCAGGCCCATCATCCTGCCGTGCCCCATGCAGGGATAGGCCTTTTCCAGCAGCACATGCGCATGGATATCCAGTTTTTTCAAAATCAAAGCCATTCCTCCTTCCGCAAGTCAGCTTCCCCCGATCGCCCGTCATCCCTCGACAAGCGCAAGGAGGTTCTCGCGGCAGATCTTGTTGTACGCTTTCTGACTGATGCGGCCCGTTTCCACACCTTCGTCCAAAAACTCCGAAAGGACAAAGTGCTGCCCCCGGCAGCAATAATCCGTGCCGAAAAACAGCCTGTCCTGAAACTCCTCGAGGAACCGGTAGCCAAACGCCGGATCGCGCATGACCGCGTTCTGCCCGGAAGCGGCGGACAGATCGCCAAACAGGTTCGGATAATTGCGCAACAGCTCGACCGCACGCCCTCCGGGTACAACCGGCGTCCCCGGCCGGGTACCCCGGATCGACTCCGTGTTATCCCCGCTGATCTCCGACCACCATTTCTGGCTATGGCCGATGAACCGCAGCTTCGGAAATTTCTGCAGGGCGCCCTCCAGCCGCGGCAGTCCGAGATCATCCACAACGCCATAATCGTAGCTCGGAAACCCGATATGGAACAGAACGGGCAGACCGCACCTCTCCGCATGGCGGAACAGGTTCTCCATCAGCGGATCATCAAACGGAAGATTGGCCGTCAGTTCGCCGATACCCCTTGCGCCGAGCGATTTGAAGTAATTCATCGGGATGGACAGATCCGCTTCCGGGCTGTTGGTCAGCCAGCGCGGGTCCACATTGCAGAACCACCATCCGATCGTTTCCGGGTACTGCGCCGCAGCAAGTCGGGCGTCGCGGTTGGTCAACTGGTCTGTTCCGTGCTCCGGCGAGACGCCCGGCAGGGCAAGGCCCTTTTCCACCCCGGTGACATCGTACATCTCCCGCAGTTCGCCGCACGTCAGCCCCGTTGCCCGTTGGCGCAGATGCACGGGGTATTCGTGCTCCAGTTGTACATGGACATGGATATCCAGTTTCTTCAAAACCATACTCGGTCCTCTCGTCCGCGTGCCGCCGCTGTTTTGCGGGCGGCCGGCGCTTTGCGCCCGCCGCCCGTCGCGCCGGTTCGTTCATTTGTCTGGCGCAACCCACGGCGGCGTTTCCGGCAGGCACCCGGCAAACCGTTCCAGTTGTCGCCGTTGCTCGTCGCCCGCATACCTGCCAGCGAGAAAACGGTCGATGATGGCGCTGTAAAACTCCTCCCAGGAGCGGATTTCATCCAGTGGCCGCACCGGGAAGAACAGAATGCCATTGTCGTCGGCAGCCTTCCGGTCGCCCGGCGCATCGCCGATCATGATGGCATGATCCGGCGCATAAGCGCCCTTTACGCGGGCGATGATTTCCCGCTTGCTGCCATCCTCCTGCGCGCCAAGCAGCGCGACGTACCGATCCAGGCCATGTTCCCGCCATTCGTGCAGCAGCGCCTCGCGCGGCGTAGCGGATACGATGACGATATCCGCGTGCTCGCTCAGCTTTTGCAGGCTCTCGCGCACAAACGGAAACGGCGGGATCCCATGGACCATTTTGGCCACACGCCGGTTCATGTCCAGCGACCATTCCAGCGTGCGCGCCAGCTGCGGATCGTCCGTCAGCCGGGAGAGCCCGTCGTTGTTGAGCACCGGCGCGGTCTTCACCCAGCGCCGCAGCGTTTCATGATCCGGCACGACAAATCCCCGCGCCTTTACCTCCGCCCGTTCCGAGAGCAGATCCAGTACGCGGATAATGGCGTGAAACCGGCTGCACCCGCGCGTAACGGAGTACAGGTTGACAAACTCCCAGGCCTCGCGCGCAAGGCTGGAGATCGGCTGGAGATCCCAGTTGTCGATGGTGGCCGGGCAGAAGCACTCCTTGTGCTTGATCTCCATTGTGTCGAACGCGCAGCCGTCCGAGTCGATACAGACCAGATGGCCATGCGCCGCCTGATAGGGCATGTTTTCAACGCCGGTGTTCATATCAGTCCTCGCAAAGTATGAACTTCTCGACCGCCTTGGCAAAGCCGTCCCGATCGAAGCGGTCGGTCACAAAATCCGCAATGGCCTTGAGCCGTTCATCGCCATTCTCCATGGCCACCCCCAACGCCGCCCTGCCGACCATCGAAGCATCCATGCCCATGGAGTCGCCGACGCTCATGACGTTGTCGAACGTCAGGCCCAGATGGGCCAGCAGCGTCTCCATCGCCTTGACGCGGTCGGTATTGGTGCTGTAGAACTGGATGTTTTCGCTCGTGCCGTCGAGAAACTCCACATAGGGGCGCTCGCGCAGCGCATCGGCAATCGGCTGCTGCCTGTCGGCCGGCACGCCGTAGAGATTGAATTTCTCAACGCCGATGTTCTGTTCCCGGAAAAAATCGGACAGCTTGCCATGTACGCCGATCTGCCGGCCGGTTTCCAGATACCAGACGTGATGCGGCGGCACCGGGTATTTCCACAGCTCGTCAAGCACATCCTGCTCAAAATAGAGCTTCCCCTCGGCTGCAATCTCGCTGTAAATGTGCTGGCCTTCGTACAGCGTGCAAAGATCGGCGGACTGCTCCGGCGTAAAGGTCTGTTTGTACAGCACCTCGCCGGTCAGCCGATCGAGCACGCGCGCGCCGGCCGCGGACACCCAATACCGGAAGATCAGGTTCCCGTCGATCTGAGGGGGGAACATGTCGGCACTGCGTCCGGAGCATGGGACGCAGTAGATGCCGCGTTTGGCGCACTCCCTGAGCGCGCGCATGGTGCGAAAGCTCATCCACGTCTGATCCCTTTGCAGGGTCGTGCCGTCAAAGTCGAGTGTGATCAGTTTGATTTGGTTCCTGTCAACCATGGTAACAATACTCCTTGGTGCTTACATGTCGATATCGGTGTTGCCCGTCAGTCGGAAGAACAACAGCATGGAAGCGATGACGATGATGACCAGCATCGTCGAAAGCGCCGACGCCACGCCATAGGCGCCCCGGTTTACCTGTTGGAACAGGGAGACGGATAACGTTGCCGTGTCGGAGTTGTACAGCATCAACGTGGAGGACAGCTCCTGAATCAGCGTAATCCAGCTCAGGATCGCGCCGGAGACAATGCCCGGCACCATGACGGGCATCGTCACCTTAAAGAAGGTGGACAGCGAGCCGTAGCCGAGCGAAAGCGACGCTTCCTCAATGCTGGGGTTGATCTGGCGAAGGATCGACGCGCTCGAGCGCAGCGTGTACGGCATGCGGCGCACGATATAGGAAATAATGATGATCGCCGCCGTTCCGCCCAGTGCAAGGAAGTTGATCGAGTCCTTCGTGAGTGTGATAACGTGTCCCAGAATCTGTACCGATCGCTCCTGAGCGATGCGCTCCGTCATTTCCGCCGAGAACGTCGCCGGGATGCCGATGCCGTTATTATAGCAGATGAGCAGCATCAGACCGAAGATAACGCCGGAAATGACGTACGGAATCTGCGCGCACGTATCCAGAATCCGCGAAAATACGCTCTTGCGGCGTACCGTGATATAGGCGAACATCGTGCCGAAGATGACGATAAATGCCAGCGCCATAATCGCGAATTTGAACGTGTTGAGCAGGGCGGACCCCATCTTTGTCCACGCCTCGGAATAGTTGCCCAGCGTCCAGACGTCCTGAATGATGCCGTGCTTGACCTCCCGGAAGGAGAGCATGGTGCAGTAGAGCACCGGCAGCAGCGCCAGGAACGTGACCAGATACACGAACAGATGCGCAAACACGTTTCCCACGCCCCTGATCTTCTTGGCTACCGGTGGATTGAGCATGCTCATGTTATAGTTCTTGCGGCTGAAATACATCTGCAGCAGGAACACCACGATGGCGACAAGAATCATGATAAACGCGATGGAAGAGGAGAAGTAAGCATCGGATCCCTCCTCGCTCAGCCACTCGTTATAGACCAGAACCGGCATGGTCGTATATCCCTCGCCGATCAGGCGCGGGGTGCCGTAATCCGCAAAGGCCCGCAGGAAGATGATGGCCGCGCCGGCAAGGATGGTCGGCGTCACGAGCGGCAGGCTGACCTTCAGCACCTTCTTAAGGCCATGATCGCCGAGGCTCTCCGCCGCTTCGCCAAGCGCCGCATCCACCTTTTTCAGCGCCCCCTTGGTATACATATAGATGTAGATAAACAGGTGCAGCGTGAACACAATCATGATCCCGCGGAACCCATAGATGCTGGGCAGTTCGATGCCCAGACTGGCAAAGAACTTGGTGATGCTTCCCGCCCGGCCAAACATCAGAATCCAGGAATAGGCGCCGATGAACGGTGGCGAGAACATGGATACGATGATGAGCACGTTGATGACCTTGCTGCCGAAGATCTTGATGTTGGTCGTGATATACGCCAGCGCCACGCCGATGATCGACGCAAGGATGGTCGCTACAAACGTGACCTTCACCGAATTGCCGATCGCCTGCCGGTAATACTCGGTGGAAACAAACTTGACAAAGTTTGCCAGCGAAAAGTGGCCGGGGTTATCAACGGACTGGAACGCATTCGTGACCAAATGGATGATCGGGTAGATCAGGAACAGCCCGAAGAACACGAGCGACAGGATGGTCATGAAGCTCCAGAAATCAAATCTGTAGCCCTTCTTAAACATTGCTCGTGACCCCCTCCAGAAGGGTTGTATGCGTCGAGGCATCGAACAGGTTGATCCGGCGCGTATTCACGCCCAGATACACCGTTTCACCCGGCTCATGGATCCGCTCCGCATTGGACGTGTCCGCCGTCACCTCCACGTGCTCCCCGATTCCGCAATCCACGATGTACTGGATGTACTTGCCAAGGAAACGCTTGACGAGCACCTGCGCCTTCATGCCGTTATCCTCGCCGGCAAAGAGAAACTCCTCCGGCCGGATGAACACCAGGACATCCGTCCCCTTCTCCAGCGGTTTGAGCCCTTCCACCTCCAGCGAAAAGCCGGTGGTCAGGCGGATGGCGGTTTTGCCGTTGGCCTGTTCGAGCACCGTGCCGGTAAAGCGGTTGCTATGGCCGATGAAGTCTGCGACAAACGTGTTATACGGACGGGAGTAAATGCTCTCGGGGATTTCAATCTGCTGGATATCGCCCTTATCCATGACGGCGATCCGGTCGGAGATGGCAAGCGCCTCCTCCTGATCATGGGTAACGTATACGGTGGTGATGCCGATCTGCTTCTGGATCTCCCGGATGGCTTCGCGCATTTCGATGCGCAGCTTTGCATCCAGATTGGAAAGAGGCTCGTCCATCAGCAGCACCTGCGGCTGCACCACGATGGCGCGCGCCAGCGCCACGCGCTGCTGCTGACCGCCCGAGAGCTTGTTGGGATACCGATCCCGGTACTGTGAGATCTGCACCGTCGTCATGATCTCTTCTACACGGCGCTTAATCTCCGCTTTCGGCAGCTTCTTATTCTTCAGGCCGTACTCGATGTTGCGGTAAACGGTCATGTTCGGGAAGATGGCATAGCTCTGAAACACCATGCCAAAATTGCGCTTGTAAACCGGCACATTGTTGATGACCGTATCGTCAAAGGCGATGGTGCCGGCCTCAATGGAGTTGAAACCGGCGATCATGCGCAAAAGCGTGGTCTTGCCGCACCCGCTCGGGCCGAGCAGGGTAAACAGTTCGCCCGGCTTGATGTCCGCAGTCAGGTCGTGAATGACGACGTTGTTTTCATAGGCTTTTTTCACATGGGCAATATGAATTGCGACTGCCATTTGCGTTACCTCTGCATGTCTGCCCCGCCCCCGGGTAACCCGGGGGCGGGACGGATTTGTTTCAGTTGGTGAATCAGCCGACGCTGCTGATGATCTCCTGCAGCTTCGTCTTCAGATCCGGGTTCGCCTCGACCCACTCTACCGGATAGTCCATCGCGGGGAGCTGGTCGCTCGTCGGAACGTTGTCAAGGCCGGTGAAGGAGACGTCCGGGCGCACGGAGCGCATGAGGCACTCGTCGGCCAGCGCCTGCTGCACCTCCTGCGTCAGCAGGAAGTCCACAAACGCCTTGGCGTTGTCAACGTTGGCACAATCCTTGATGATGCCCATGAACGTGTTGCGCAGCGTAATGCCCTCCTTGGCATAGACCGGAGAAACGGCGACGCCGTCGCGCATGAGCTGCAGCACGAGCTCCTCGTTGGTGATGCCGACGGCATACTCGCCATTGGCGACCGCCTGCGGAACCTTGCTGGAGCTGCTGTGCATCTTCTTGTCGAGGTTGGCAAAGAACGCCTCGATGAAATCCCAGTTGTCATCCATCGTGTTGCCGTTCTTCTCCGCCATGGCGGCCAGCATGTTGATCACCTGCTCGCGGGCGGAGGAGGAAGCGGACGGGTCAACGTAGCTGATGTTGCCCTTGAGCGCCTCGTTGTTGAGGGACTCCCAGCCATCCACCGTGACGCCGAGGTCCTCAACCATCTGGTCGTTGACAATGATGGTGTTCACGTTGATCTGGATGGGGGTGTACATGTCCGTCTCGCCACAGTAAGAGGGGAGGCACTCCTCGGCCAGGGGGGAGACATAGGCCTGCAGATAATCCACCAGGCCTGCATAGATGCTGTAGCTGCCGCCGATCATCACGTCGCCCTGCGGGTTGTCGGCCTCTGCCTCGATGCGGGCGGAGAGCTCGCCGCTGCCGTTCATGATGAACTCCAGCTCGCAATCCGGATACTTCTCTTCCCAGATTCTGCTCAGGACCTCGACCAGATCCTCGCTGCCTGCGCAGTAGACGACCAGTTTGCCGGTCGGGACATAGGCCTCCGCCTCGCCCTCGCCTTCCTGATCGACGGGCTCCTGCACGTCACTGCCCTGACCCGGATCTTCGGTCGCCGCAGGTTTGTTGGTCGGCTGGGTGCAGCCTACAAGTGCGAGCATGAGCACCAGGACAATGCTGATCAGCCCAAGGATTCTCTTGTTCATGATGGTTTCCTCCTTCATCGTTGTTTTCGGGATATGCCCGGTTATTGCACGACCAGCGGATGGTCGAATGCCCCTTGCTGGGACGTGTCTTTCGGTTGGCGTTTCTGTGCGATGGACACGCTTACGGTTGGCAGAGAACTGGTTTCGCTGTCGCTCCACAATTTAAGTGTAATGAAAAACCATGCGGGCTGCCATGTAGAATTATTCCAAAACCATGTAAAAATTTGACCCCGGCAAACAAGGTTGCCGGGGTCATGGCCCATTCCTGCGCTCTGGGCAACGTCGATCCGCGCGTCTATTCGGTCTGCGGCGCGTCGCTGGCCGGCGGGCTTTGCACGTCCTTTTCGGAAAGCTTCGCCCCCTGCGGCGTAAGCGCGCTGCGATATTTGGAGGGGGACATGCTCGTATGCGCCTTGAATACCTTGCTGAAATGAAACTGATCGTAAAAGCCGAGCCGCTCGGCAATTTCGCTGAGGGAGAGCGAGGGATCGGCCAGATACTCGGTCGCCCTGGCGATCCGCAGATTGTGGATGTAACCGGTGATGGTTTCGCCGGTAACCTGCTTGAACAGCTTGCACAGATAGCTTGGCGAAAGCGAAACATACCCGCTCAGCTCCTGCAGCGGAAGCGGCTCATGCAGATGCTCGCGGATATATTCCTGCAGTTCGGATACGATGTTGTTGGTCCAGCTGTGCCCGGCGGATTCCCCGTCAAAGCTCATCTTCTGCAGCAGCAGCGAAAGAAACGCCCGCACATAGCTGGCGATCGCCGCCGCAGAGCCGGGGCCATCCGCCTCCTGCTCGGCACAGATTTCTCCGATGATGAAATTGCCGGGGATATACAGGTCCGTACCGTAGAGCTTGCTCCGCCCCGCGTCGGAATAAATCGTATAACCGGTGCGCACGATTTCTCCCGTGATACTGATCCACAGCATGTTGGCCTGATCCCCTTCGCAGGCAACATCCTGCAGCCGGTGCCGCACGCCGCGCGGGATGATGCAGAACCGGTTTGCCTTCAGCTGATAGCAGCGCTCCCCGATCTGGATGCAACTGCGCTTGCAGATCTGGATCGCCATCTCATGGTATTGATGTGCCTCCAGTTCCGAAAAGCTGCTGGCGCCCTCGGGAATTTCGATGGAGGAGCGCGTCGGCCGGAAATTGACATAATACTCCTCCAGCGTTTCCGGCGCCAGATTGTCCCGGATGGCAGTCAATGCCTCCACAATGCCGTTTTTCATATGATAAGTATACCATGGCCGGGGCGGAAAACCAAGTCCGCAGGCGCACAGGCCCGCAAATAAAATTTCTACATCATTTCCCGCGGAATCTACATGGTGAAGCCGGCGCGTTTTCCCTATAATGGTCTTGACAAGCTTCCACATCCTGCGGAGGCCCCTCCATTTTAGCCGCCTGCGCGGCGCACCGTCCCCCGGTTTCAGGAAACGTACGCTTCGCTAAACGGCCCATACGACAGCAAACGGAAGGAGAAGATCGCATGAAGGCATTTCAAAAGGACGAACTTGCGGTAAAGATCCTGCCCACACGGGAAGAGCTGGGCCGTGTTGCGGCTGCCGATTTTTCGGACGCCGTCCGGCAACTGCTTGCCCAAAAGGAAAGCATCCGCGTCATCTTTGCAGCGGCGCCGTCGCAAAACGAATTCCTCGCGGCGGCCGTCGCCGACCGGAGCATTGATTTTTCCCGCATCGAAGCGTTTCACATGGACGAATACATCGGCCTGCCGCCGCAAGCGCCGCAAGGCTTTGGTAATTTCCTGCGCGAGCGCATCTTTGCGCGCCGTTCCTTTCTATCTGTTCATTATCTCGACGGCCAGAACCCTGATCCGGACGCCGCATGCGCCGCATATGCCGCCCTCCTGAACGAGCGCCCCATCGATATCGTGTGCATGGGCATCGGGGAAAACGGGCATATCGCCTTCAACGACCCGTCGGTGGCCGATTTTCAGGACCCGAAGACCGTCAAGGTCGTGAAACTGGAGGAGGTTTGCCGGATGCAGCAGGTACACGACGGTTGCTTTGAGCGGCTCGCCGACGTGCCGACCCACGCCATGACGCTGACCGTGCCGACGCTGATGAAGAGCACTTACCGTTTCTGCATGGTACCCGCCGCGACCAAGGCCAACGCCGCGCGGGATATGCTCGAAGGCCCGATCGGCGAGCAGTGCCCCTGCACCATCCTGCGCCGCACGCCCGGTTCCCGCCTCTATCTGGACGCGGACAGCAGCGCTCTGCTGGCGTAGAGGAAAGGAGCGCGCCATGCAACTGTTGATTCGGGATATCCGCATTGTGGACGGCGGCAGCATCTCCGCCGGCAGCATTCTGGTGGAGGGCGGCAGAATTGCCGCCATACTGCCGCACAACGCACAGGTCCAGGGCGTCCAAACGATCGACGGCGGCGGCCTGTATGCCTCGGCGGGATTTATCGACTGTCATACCCACGGGGCGGGCGGCCACGACTTCATGGACGGCACGGTGGAGGCGTTCCTGGGCGCCTGCCGGATGCATCTGTCCCATGGCACGACCACCATCCTGCCGACGACGCTTTCCGCATCAACGGAGGAGCTCCTGCGCAGCATTGCCGCCTTCAAGGAAGCGCGCGCGCTGATGGAGCGGGAGCAATGCCAGCCCGGCCTGCATCTGGAGGGGCCTTATTTTGCCATGAATCAGAAGGGCGGCCAGGACCCGCGCTATATCCGCGACCCCGATCCCGCAGAATACCGGCGGATCATAGAACTTGCAGACGGCGCCATCGTGCGCTGGTCCATCGCGCCGGAGCGCCGCGGAGCGATGGAGATGGGCGACTATCTGACCGCCCATGGGATTTGGCCGACAATTGCGCACACCGACGCAACCTATGCCGACTGCGTGGAGGCCCTCCGGCACGGCTATAACCACGTCACGCACCTGTACTCCTGCACTTCAACGATCACCCGCAAAAGCGGGTTTCGCATCCTCGGCGTGACGGAAAGCGCCTACGCGCTCGACGGCCTGACCGTCGAAGTCATTGCCGACGGCTGCCATCTCCCGCCGGAGCTGCTGCACATGATCGTCAAATGCAAGGGGGTCGACCGCATCATCATGGTGACCGACTCGCTGCGTCCGGCGGGATTGGACGTGCAGACCGCCATCAGCGGCAGCAAGGAGGCCGGGCAGATCTGCATCATCGAGGACGGCGTCGCCAAACTGCCGGACCGCAGCGCCTTCGCCGGCAGCATCGCAACGGCTGATCGGCTGGTGCGCACGATGTGGAAGCTCGCCGGCGTGCCGTTGCCCGATACCATCCGCATGATGTGCGAAAACCCGGCGCGGCTTTTGCATCTGGCGGGGCGCAAGGGGCGCCTGTTGCCCGGCCATGACGCGGACATCGTCCTGTTCGACGAGGATGTGCGCGTACACGGCGTCTACTATGGCGGACGGAAGGTCCCCTGCGACGCCTGACCCCCACACAGGAAAGGAAGCCATGATAAATCGAACGCTGATACGCAATGTCATGATCGTAGACGGAACCGTCCGTGCCGGGAACCTGCTGCTCGAGGACGGGAAGATCCTGTCGGTATTGCCGCCCTGCTTTGAGCCGCCTGCGACCACGGTGATAGACGGCGAGGGGTTGTATGCCTCGGCCGGGTTGATCGAACTGCACGCCCACGGCGCAGGCGGACACGATTTCATGGACGGCACGCAGGAAGCCTATGACGGCGCCTGTGAAACGCACCTTCGCCACGGGGTGACCACCATATTGCCCACCACGGTCGCGGCGAGCGACGAGGAATATCGTCGCACGATCGATTCGTTCCGCGAGGCAAGGCGCTCCCGCGCGGATCGCCAATGCCTGCTCGGGATGCATTTTGAAGGGCCGTACTTCCCGCCGCAACGGGCGGGCGGCATGGACCTGCGCTATATCATGCCGCCGCAACGGCAGGCCTATCTGGAGTTGATGGCCTATGCCGACGGCTGCATTGCGCGCTGGTCGGCGGCGCCGGAGTTGCCCGGCGCAGAGCAGTTTGCCGCAGACTGTCTGGCCAACGGGATCCTCCCCTCGATCGGACATACCGATGCGACCATCCGCGATGTGCGCCGCGCAATCAAGGCCGGGTTCCGTCATGTAACGCACCTCTATTCCGACATGTCGACGGTCACGCGCGAGAGCGGCTTCCGGGTTCCCGGCGTGCTGGAATGCGCCTATCTGTTCGACGAGCTGTGGGTGGAGGTGATCGCGGACGGCTGCCATTTGCCGCCGGACCTGATGCGGATGATCTATCGGCTGATCGGACCCGAACGCCTCCAGCTCTGCTCCGATTCCATCCGGCCGGCCGGGACGGACGAGGTGGGCGAGGTCATCGTCGGCAGCCTCGAAAACGGCGTGCGCGGCATCATAGAGGATGGCGTCGCCAAATTCCTCGATCGCAGCGCATTCCTCGGCAGCGTTCAGGTCGGGGTGGACCTTGTGCGGACGATGTACCAAAAGGTCGGCGTATCTTTGGCAGAATCCGTACGCATGATGACGGAAAACCCGGCAAAGATCCTGCGCATCGATGATCGCAAGGGCCGGCTTTTGCCCGGCTATGACGCCGACATCCTCCTGTTCGACGGGGATGTGCGCGTCCGGCGTGTATTTTATCAGGGGAACCCGGTCGTTTCCAACGAAGAATATGTAAAGGAGAAAGCAAAATGAAACAGGACATCATGCAGGAGTTTTTTGATCAGGCGGTCGGCTATCTGACGCGCATCAGGGAAGAGGAGCGCGGGCGCATCGATACCGTTGCCAAGGTGATCGCGGATCAGATCGAGAAGGATAAGCTGATCTACATCTGGGGACCCGGCGGCCATTCCAACATGAACGCGATGGAGGTCTTCTTCCGGGCGGGCGGCCTTATGCACGTGAGCGCCATCCTGGATGAAGGAACGATGCTCTCCAGCGGCGCCCTCCGCTCCATGGCCATCGAGCGGACGCCCGGTTACGGCAAAACCGTCATCGAAGACAACCAGATCGGCAAGGGCGATCTGCTCATCATCGCCAACGCGTACGGCATCAATGCCGCCTGCCTCGACGCGGCGTTTACCGCCAAAGCACTCGGCGCAACGACGATCGCCATCACCTCCGTCGGCCATGCGGACAGCATCCCTGCCGACCATCCGGCACGGCACCCGTCCCATGTCAACCTCTACAAGGCCTGCGATTACTATATCGACACCAAGGTTCCGGTCGGTGACGCCGTAATCGAGATTCCCGGTATCGATCAGAAGATGGGGGCGGTCTCCACCCTCTGCAACGCCTATACGCTCAACTGCCTGATGATGACGGCCGCCGCCATCCTGGGCGAGCGCGGCGTGCAGGTCCCGCTCTGGAAGAGCGGCAACTGTCCCGGCGGCGACGAATGGAACAACCAGTTTATCTCCCGCTTCAAGGGCAAGGTTCGCCTGATGTAGTCCCCTGACATCCGGCGAATAACACGGCCCCGCCGCCATCCCCCCGGCGGGCGGGGCCTTTCTATTCCTTATACCGCGTCTGCAAGCCGTTCGGCTCTGCGAGCGCGGCAAACCAGACGCTACAGGAGAAAGCGATATGAAACAGCTGGCCATCGACGGCGGCACCCCCGTCCGCACGGAACCCTTTCCTACCAATATGTTAGGCGCCTCCCTGATCGGCCGGGAGGAGCTGGATGAGCTTGCGGATGTGGTCCGGGAAAAAAGCCCCTTCCGCTTCTACGGGATCGGCACGCCCGTCAAGGTCAAAACCCTGGAGGAGATGTTTGCGCAACGTTTCGGTTGCCGCTATGCGCTGGCGGTGTCCAGCGGCTCGGCGGCGTTGCTCTGCGCAGTCGCAGCTGCCGGCCTGGGGCCCGGGGATGAGGTCATCATTCCCAGCTTTGCCTGGTACACGGACTACTGCGTGCTGACCGCGCTCGGCGTCACCCCCGTCTTTGCGGACATCGGCGACGACCTGAACCTGGATCCGGACGATTTTGCGCGAAAAATCACGCATAAGACAAAGGCCGTCATTCCGGTGCACTACCAGGGCGCTCCGGCAAGGATGGATGAAATCCTGCGCGTCGCCCGCGCGCATCACATTCTGGTCATTGAGGATTGCGCGCAGGCGTTGGGGGGCACGTATCGGGGGCGACCGCTCGGCACGCTGGGCGACGTCGCCATCACAAGTTTCCAAACACACAAGGTGCTCACGGCGGGCGAAGGCGGTATGCTCTTCACCAATGACGAGGCACTGTTCGTGCGGGCGGTTCGCTTCCACGATCTCGGCAACGTCCGTCCGTATTTTGAGGAAAAACTGCAGGACCGGGGGCTTGCCGCGCGCGCGCTGATGTTCGCCGGGCTGCAACTGCGCATGAGCGAACTGCAGGGGGCTTTTCTCTGCGCGCAATTCCGGCGACTGGACGCCATTCTCGCCGCCTGCCGCAGCGCACACCGGCGGCTGCGCGAACATGTGGCCGGCAACCCGCATTTCTCCGTACGCTTTACGGAGGGGGACTGCGGCATGGCCTTCATCATGTTGATGCCGACAAAGCAGGTTGCGCAGCGGTTTTCTGCGGCGATGTGCGCCGAGGGCATCCCCAGCGGACCTACGTCGTTCTGCTGCAATCTTGTAACGGATTATCCGGCCAGGACGCGCGCCATGGCCAACCCCAATATGCCGCCTTTTGGCCCCGGTTGCGATGCGGAGCATCTCGTATACGATCCCGCCGTTGCATGCCCGCATACGGATGATTACGTAGGGCGCTTCGTCGCCATCGGCCTTGGCCCGCTTTACACCGCGCGCGAGATCGACGACATCATCGCCGCGCTGGACAAGGTCATCGCTGCCATCTTCTGAGCCGCGCTTCCCGCCGCCCGATGTGCGCCGGGAAACGCGCGCCAACGAACGGTTTGTCGCCATCATACGGCAACGGCCCCGCCGCAAACGGCGCGGTGAGATAGGAACTATTTTAGAGGGACGGCTGCAGCCGTCCCTCTTTGTTTTCTTAAAACACCGCGCTTAAGGCGGAGGCGTGTTTTTCCTTTCCTGCGCGGTTGCGCATGCCTCAATCGTGGCCATGGTCATAGCCATGCCCGTGGTCGCCGTTTCCCCCGCCATGGCCGCCGCTCTCTCCGTCCGAGCCGCCGCCATAGCCGTCTGCAGCGCCGCTCCCGCCCGGCGCTGCCGCACCGGACTGCGCCTGTTCGATCCGCTCACGGATCTCGCGCATGGTCAGCCCCTGCACGTCCTCCACCGTGACGGTTGGGTCGAGCGCCAGCCACGCAAGATATGCCTGGTATTTGCCGCAGGACAGCCCCGCCGCATGGGCGTCCGCAATATCCTCCCGGTGCCCGGAACAGTGGATCTGTTCGGGCGCGATGCCCGTACGCGCCACGATGCACGACTGGATCGCCGCGCTCCTCTGCTCCGAACCGCTTACGACGGTGATCACAAGCTCCTCGCCCGCCTGCAGGCAGGCCGCCAGCGCCTCGTCCTCCAACAGGGCGTTGAGCGCATCCGGATACGCCATATGCGTCAGGTCGAGTCCGTCGAGCAGCGCGGTGCCATCGTCGTTATACCCCGTCGCGCGGATGACCCGATCCAGCAGGTTTACCTCCAGTTGAACGGACGGGTTCACATCCATGCTGATGGCAGCCACCGGCACGGCATAGGCGCAGTATGCGCCGCCGCCCGACAGCAGCACAAGAGCGCAGGCAACTGCGGCTACAAGCGCAAATCGCGGCGCGCGCTGCCGATACCCGCCGGTGCGCGCATACACATACCGGCGGGTGCGCGCCTTGAGCGCCTCCCCGGCATGCACCCTGTCAAAGGCGGCCTTGATGTTATCCCTCATATCCGTCGCCTCCCAGCTTCTCGCGTAGCTGCTCCTTTGCGCGCGCCAGCAGGGTATATACGGTGTTGACATTGCGATGGAGCAGCCGGCCGATCTCCACGGCGGTATATCCCTCGTAATAGTGCAGATAGACCGCCTCCCGATACTTTTGCGGCAGGGACAGCACCGCTGCAAGCACCTCGGCGTGCGGCGCTTCCTCCGGCGCCGTCAACGCCTCCTCCAGGGGGGCGGTCCGACGGCGCAACAGCCGCCTGCGCAAATCCCGGCACCGATTCAGCGCCACGCGGATGATCCATGCCTTCTCGTGTTCGACGGTTTCAAAAACAGCGGGGCTCAGGGCGTATTTCAAGAACACCTCCTGAAAGACGTCCTCCGTATCGGCCGCGTTTTTCAACTGCACCATACAGATCCGGCTGACGGTATCCGCATACCGCTCGATCGCCCGGTTGACCTCCAGCTCGCTGCGCATGGCCGCTCCTCACCGCATCATTTGTTACCGTGGCAGTGGCCGCTCCTTCCGCCGTGATGCGCGTGGCAGCCGCCGCCGGCACCGATATTATCGCACACGCCGTCGCCGTTGTCATCCACATAATTGCCGCAGGCGGCGTGCCGGCAGGCCGTGCCGCAGTTATCGCACACGCCGTCGCCGTTGTCGTCCACATAATTGCCGCAGGCGGCGTGCCGGCAGGCCGTGCCGCAGTTGTCGCACACGCCGTCGCCGTTGTCGTCCACATAATTGCCGCAGGCGGCGTGCCGGCAGGCCGTGCCGCCCCCCTGTGCCGCAAGCGTGCCCGCCATGCCGCCGGACGCCGCCAGGATGGCCGCCAAAATGCCCGCCAAGACCAGTCTGTTCATAAGAAAATCCCTCCATTGCTCCGCATTTTTCAGCATTCACTTATAATACGCCGCAACGGGGCGATTCCTTTCAAACCGGCCGCTATTTTCTGTCGCAGGCAAAAAAGCGGGGTTTGCATTCCGGGCCGGGCGGTGCTACAATATCCGCCGGGAATCAAAAGGAAGGCTTTGGTATGAAAGAGATCCTGTCCATCGCGTTTGCACTGTTCGCCGGGCTGATGATGACCCGGCTCGTCCGGCCGCTCCGTCTTCCGGATGTGACGGCCTACCTGTTCGCCGGGCTGTTGATCGGCCCGTTCTTCCTCGGCAGGCTCGGCATCCCGGGCATCGGCTTTTCCTCCTATGCGGAGCTCGGCGCGCTCGATGTGGTGTCCGACATCGCGCTGGGGTTCATCGCCTTCTCCATCGGCAACGAGTTCCGGCTCGGTGCGCTGCGTCAAACCGGGCGGCAGGCGCTCGTCATCGGCGTGGTGCAGGCGCTCGTGGCGGCGCTGCTGGTGGACGCTGCGCTCATCGCGCTCCACCTGCTCGCCCCGCAGGTCCTTTCCCTGCCCGCGGCAATCACGCTCGGCGCCATCGCCACGGCGACCGCCCCCGCCGCCACGCTCATGGTCGTGCGCCAGTACAAGGCAAAAGGTCCCTTGACGGATCTGCTGCTGCCCATCGTCGCGCTCGACGACGCCGTGGGCCTCGTCGTGTTCGCCATATCGTTCGGCGTGGCGCGCGCGCTCCTCAGCGGCGCGCTGGACCTGGTCTCGGTGCTGCTCAACCCGCTCATCGAAATCGCCGTCTCGCTGCTGCTCGGCGCTGCCGCCGGCTATGTGCTGACGCGGCTTGAAACCCTGTTCCATTCCAACACCAACCGCCTCGTCATGACGATTGCGTTCGTGTTTTTGACCGTTGCGCTGTCGATGCTGCAGCTCCCGGCCGGGCCGGTCACCGTCGGCTTCTCCTCGCTGCTGGTGTGCATGATGATGGGCACCGTGTTCTGCAACCTCTGCCCGCTCTCCGACGAGCTGATGGCTCTCGCCGATCGTTGGACCGCCCCGCTGCTCGCGCTCTTTTTCGTCATCAGCGGCGCGCAGCTGGAGCTGGAGCTGTTCGCGGACTGGACGGTGGTGCTGGCCGGCGTGGTGTACATCCTGTTCCGTTCCGCCGGCAAATACATCGGCGCGCGTGAATCAGCCCGGGCGGTGCATTGCGACAGGAAGGTCGTGGACTATCTAGGCGTGACGCTGCTGCCGCAGGCGGGCGTGGCGCTCGGCATGTGCGTTTCCGCACAGGCGCTCGGCACAACCGACGGCGCACTGGTGCGCAACATCGTGCTCTTCTCCGTGCTCGTATACGAACTGTTCGGCCCACTGGCAACCAAGTGGGCGCTGACCCGTGCGGGCGATATCCGCCCCATCCCGCCGGAAGTCGCCAACCGCCGTATGCAAAAGCTCGCGCAGGCCGAGTCGAAAAAGTGACAGCGGCCACGCGGCCGTACAAATGCAAAGCCGCCGGCCAGCGGGCCGGCGGCTTTCTTTCGGATTTATCGAGGGCATCGCCGCTGCGGCGGCCCTGCACTCAGAGCATCTTCCAGAGCCTTTCGGCATGCTCGCGGCACTTGGCGAACACCGCTTCCCGGTCGACAGTCGTGAGCACGCCGTCCTTTTTGAGCACCCGCCCGTTGACCACGACGGTATCCACGTGGCCGGTAAAGTTGCTCGTCAGGTGCGAGAACAGGTTGCCCGCATTCAGCGGCGTTGGTGCGACATAGTCCACCGCAATGAAATCCGCCGCATTGCCCGGCCTGAGTGCGCCGAAGTGATCGAAAAACGTGCTCGCAATCCGGAAGTTGTTCCGGTACAGCAGCCGCTCGCAGGCGTCGCCGCCCATCACGCGCGGGTCGCCGTAGAAGGCGCGCTGGGCAATCGTGGCGATCTGGATCTCCTTGAAGGAATCGTAAACAAAGCCGTCGCCGCCAAGGCCCACGCACAGCCCTTCCTGCAGCATGTCCCACACGGGCGCGATGCCGACGGCGTTGTTCATGTTCGACTCCGGATTGTGGGCGATCATCGTGCCGGTGCGGCGGAATATGGCCCGTTGCTCCGGCCCGACGTGGACGCAATGCGCCGCGATGGTCTTTTCGCCGAGGATGCCGAAATCCTCCAGGCGATTCACCACGTGTTTGTTGCAACGGCGATAGCTGTCGTACACGTCGGCCCGGTCCTCCGCCACATGGATATGGAAGCCAACGCCGAGCGACGACGCTTCCGCCGCGCAGCGCTCCAGCGTTTTATCGCTGAGCGTATAGGAAGCGTGCAACCCGAACGTCCCCTGCACGAGCGCCTCCCGGTCGCCCTGATGCGCCTTGATGAACGCGACGTTCTCCCGAATGCCGTTTTCGCAGCGCTCGCTGCCGTCCCGGTCCGTAACTTCATAGCAAAGCACGGCGCGCGCGCCGACCTCCCGGACCGCCTGCTCGATGCATTCGAGCGAACCGATGCTGTGGTTCGGGCTGGCATGGTGGTCGATGTAGGTGGTTGTCCCCATCTCAATCCCCTCGATCAGCCCCATCATGGCGCTGTAATAGTTCATTTCGTCATCGAGGAGCTTATCGACCTTCCACCACATATCCCCAAGGATCTGCTGCCAGTTGGCCATCGGGGTGGAGAGCGGAATGCCGCGTACAAACTGGCCGTAGAAATGGCTGTGGCTGTGGATAACGCCGGGCAGCACGACCTTTCCGCAAAGGTCGGTTTCCGCCGCGCCCTCCGGCCGCACATATCCGGCCATGGGGCCGATCTCCCGGATCTTGCCGTTTTCCACGGACAGATACCCGGAGGCATAATACGGCGCATCGGGGTCCATCGTGAATATTTTTGCGTTTTTATAGACCGTAAGTGCCATGGCTTCCTCCCTGTTATGCGTTGAGCTTTTCGTCGATCGCCGCGACGGCGGCCTTGGCCTCCGCAACGGCCTGCACGACGGTCGCGCCGCCGTTTGCAGCGTCGCCGCCCACGAACAGCTTCGCCGCGTCGAATGCATCGGCCCAGCCGTCCCCGCGCGACTTGCCGGTGGCGGTGAGCACCATCGCCGCCTCGCGGGTGTACCGTTCGTCCTCGCGCACAATCGGACGGCGGCGGCCGGAGGCATCGGCCTCGCCAAGCGCAACGGGCGCGAGCGTCACGCCGGTAACGGCGCCGTCCCTCTCGACCACGCCGAGCACCTGCGTCTGAAACAGGAATTCCACGCCGGCCTGCACCGCCAGGACCATCTCATCCGCCCAGGCGGGCATCTCCCGCTGGCTGCGGCGGTAGCAGAGAATGGCGCGCTCCGCGCCGAGCTTTTTGGCCGTAACCGCCGCATCGATCGCGGTATTGCCGCCGCCCTGCACGATGACCGTGCCGGAAACGTCCCGACAGCCGCCCGCGTTGGCCAGGCGCAAAAACGCCTCCGCGCTCATGCAGCCCCTCGCCTGTGCGGCAAAGCTTCTGTTCGGCTCGCCAAGGCCGCAGGCCAGATAGACCGCATCATACGTTTCATTGATGCGCGCCGCCCGGGCAGCGTCGATCGCGCTGTTGAGCTGCACGTCCACGCCGCCGGAGAGCAGTTGTTCGATCTCGCGCCGGAACAGCGCCTTGTCCAACCGTTCGTTGGGGATCTCGTCCATCGGTACGCCGCCGAGATGATCCGCCTTTTCGAACAGCGTCACGCCATAGCCCTTCGCCGCCAGCAGCGCCGCCGCGACAACGCCGCTCGGCCCGCCGCCGATGACGGCCACGCGCTTGCCGTTTGCGACCGACTGCTGCGGCAGCCCGTCGCCGCGCTCAACCGCCTTGCGCATGACATACGCCTGCAGCTCGGAAATGCGGATGGATTCGCCCAGTTTGCCGCAGTTGCAATCCCGCCGGCAAAGCTCCGCCGACGGGCAGACCAGCCCGCACACCAGGCCCAGCGGATTGCTCTCGCGGATCGTTTCAGCAGCGCCGACCCAGTCCCGCGTTGCAATGCGGCCGATGAACCGCGGCACGTCCACCCCGGCGGGGCAGCTGCTCTTGCAGGGTGCGGCATAGCAGTGGAGGCAGCGGTTGGCCTCGGCCAGCGCCTGCGCCTCGGTCATGAACAGGTTCTTTTCCATGTTGTGCCTCCTTCCTTATTTGCGCTTGAGGACCATGCAGCCCTCCACCGGACACACCGACTGGCACACGCCGCAGCCGCGGCACTTCTCCGCGTCGATCACGGGCCGCTCGCTGCCCAGCTCGATGGCGTTATAGCCGCCGTCACGGCAGGCGATATAACAGCTATTGCAGCCGATGCAGGTATCCGGATTGATGGAAGAGATCTGCTTGATCTTCCGGTCAAGCTGCTCGTGCTCGGCAAACGTGCCGAGGCATTTGCCGACCATGTCGCCAAGCGAGCGGAAGCCCTTCTCGGCCATGTAGTTGGCAAGCCCCGCCTTGAGGTCGGTCACGATTTCAAACCCATAGCGCATGATCGCCGTGCAGACCTGCAGATTGCTTGCGCCCAGCAGCAGGAACTCCGCTGCATCCTGCCAGGTGGTCAGACCGCCGACGCCCGCCACCGGCAGGCCGACGTTCTGCGCCAGCTCGGCGATGCAGGCCATGGCAACGGGCTTGACCGCAGGACCCGACATGCCTGCAAACGTGGATTTGCCGCGCACGCTGAGCTTCGGTTCCAGCGTGTCCAGATCGATGCCGGGGAAGCCGCGCACCGTATCGATCGCGCAGAGCGCGTCCGCGCCGCCTTCCTTGGCCGCAAAGCCGATGGCGGACAGATCGGTCACGATCGGCGCGAGCTTGACGATGATCGGCGTGTCCTTCGTGAGCGCCGCCTTGATCCAGCCGGTAACCTCCCGCGTGAGCGCCGGGTCGTTGACCGGGATCGTGCCGTCGCCCTCGCCCTGCGGGCAGGACATGCTGCACTCGATCATATCCGCACCGGCGGCCTCCAGCTTGGAAACCAGCTCCTCCCACTCCGCACGGCTGCCGGCCATGATGCTGCCGATGACCATGCGGTCCGGGAATTTGCCCTTCAGGTACCGGATGTCGGCGCAGATCTCGTCGATATGGCGCTCGGAGATGAGGTCGATGTTGTAGAACGCGGCATGGCGGCGATCCTTATAGGAGAGCGCGCCCATCATCGGATAGACGAGATCTACCACTTCAGATTCGACGGACGTGGTCTTGAACACCGCGCCGCCCCAGCCCGCCTCGAACGCGCGCTCCACGCGCGCGCGGTTATCGGACGGCGGCGAGGCTGCGACGGTGAAGGGGTTGACGAAATGTCTGCCGCAAAAATCGATGGAAAGGTCCTGTCTGATTTTCATGGATAACCTCCTCGTTATCGTTGTACGCGGCCGGAACCGTCGCCGCCCACGAGCGTCTCAACCTCCGAAACGGAGACGAGGTTGTAGTCGCCCTCAATGGTATGCTTGAGGCAACTGGCCGCCACGGCGAACTCAAGCGCGTATTTGTCGGATTTGCCGTTGAGCAGCGAATAGATCAGACCGCCGCCAAAGCTGTCGCCCCCGCCAACGCGATCGACGATATGGATCGGGTAGGTCCGGGAGAAATACGCCTGCCCGCCGGCATACAGCATGCCGGCCCAGTCGTTGTCGTTGGCCGAACGGGAGCTGCGCAGCGTGATGGCGACCTTCTGGAAGCCGAACCGCTCGGTGAGCTGCCGCGCGACGCTGACATATCCGTTGCGATCCAGCTTTCCGCCGGTCACATCGCTGTTCTCCGCGCTGATGCCGAATACGTCGGACGCGTCCGCTTCGTTGGCAATGCAGACGTCCACATACTGCATCAGCTCGCCCATGACCTGCCCGGCCTTTTCGCGCGTCCAGAGCTTTTTGCGGTAGTTGAGATCCGTACTGACGGTGACGCCGTGCTTCTTTGCGGTGATCAGCGCATCCTTGCAGGCCGCCGCCGCCTTATCGGAGATGGCCGGCGTGATGCCGGTGAAGTGGAACCAGTCCACGCCCTCAAAAATGGCGTCCCAGTCGAAGTCGCTGCGCTCCGCCTCCGCAATGGCGGAGCCGGCGCGGTCGTAGATGACCTTGGAGGCGCGCTGCGAAGCGCCCTTTTCGCAATAGTAGATGCCGAGGCGGTTGCCCCCGCGCACGATCTTCGAGGTGTCCACGCCATACCGCCGCAGCGTGTTGACGGCGCACTGCCCAATCTCATGGGCGGGGACCTTGGTGACAAACGCGACGTCCACGCCATAGTTGGCCAGCGAGATGGCCACATTCGCCTCGCCGCCGCCATAGATGGCGGTAAAGGTATCGGCCTGTACAAAGCGGTCATAGTTGGGCGGCGCAAGGCGCAGCATGATTTCGCCAAAGGTAACAACGCGTTTCATCTGTCTTTCCTCCGTTCAGTTCTTCAAAAGGTGGATCGCAAAGCCGCCGACCTCTCCCCTGAGGTAGACGGTCTTGAGCTTGCCGGCATCATCGTACTTGGCCGTTTCCATGTCGGCCTCAAATCCGCGGGCCGCCAGATAGGCCAGCGCGCGCGGAATGCTGTTCACGCCGAGCGCGATATGCCCGTTCGCGCCGAGGAACGGTTTTTTCATCACTTCGACCAGCGAACCGGCAAAGTTGGAGCTGTTGCCCTGTTTGACGTCCGCATAGAGCAGGTCGGCAAAGCTGCCCGCCGTGCGAAGCGAGGCGTCCGCATCGCTGGCGTTGACGCCGATGTGCTTGATGCCGAAGCCGAGCACCAGCGAGACCGCCTCCCGCACAATGCGCTCGATGCCGGCAAAATCGCCGGCCGCGACCAGATCCGCCGGGGCAAGCCAGCTGCCGCCGCAGGCAAGGATCTTGTCAAAGGCCAGGTACTCGTTCAAATTCTTCGTGTTGATCCCGCCGGTCGGGATGAACTTCAGCTGCGAATACGGCGCGGACACCGCCTTGATAAACTTCAGTCCGCCGCACTGCTCCGCCGGGAAGAACTTGACCACCTCAAGCCCGTTTTCGATGGCGCGCTCGAAATCGGAGGGGCTGGAGCACCCGGGCGTAATCGGCACGCCGCGCTTTGCGCAGTGTTGCACAACCTTCTCGTTGAAACCCGGGCTCACAATGAAGCGGGCGCCCGCATCGAGCGCGCGGTCAACCTGCTCGCAGGTGATGACGGTGCCTGCGCCCACCAGCATGCCCGGCACGTTCTTTGCAACGCGACGAATCGCCTCGGCCGCGTTGGCGGTGCGGAACGTAATCTCCGCCAGCGGCAGGCCGCCCGCGCACATTGCTTCCGCCAACGGCTGCGCCTTGTCAACGTCCTCAATCTTGATGACCGGTACGATGCCCAGATCGCCAATCTGTTTCAGAATCTCGTTCATGTCAATCCTCCTTCAGCAGTGCTTCCATGATTCCGATATAGCCAGTGAGCGCATTTTCCAACTGCGCAAGTTCCACATATTCGTCCACCGTATGCGCAAGATTCTCGCGGGACGGTCCAAACCCGATCGTGCGAATCCCCGCTTCGCCGGCATAATGGCTGCCGTTGGTGCAGAAATTGTACTCCGTCAACCGCGGGCAAATCCCCAGCTCGTCCAGCCGCCGCTTGACCCGCTGGATAAACGCCGCATCCGGCTCCATAAGCCAGCCCGGGAAGAAGCGTTCCCCGGCAATCTGGTTGCCCGTATAGCACTCCTCCTCTGCGGTCGCAAAGCTGGCCTGCGCGTGGAAGCGGGGGTCCTCCCGCTCCAGCGCGGCAATCACATCGAGCACCGGCTGCAGCACGCCCTCCTTCGTTTCGCCCGGCAGCAGGCGGCGGTCATAGGTCGCCGTGCAGTGATCCGGCACAACGGAGGCGCCCGGATACGGCGAGGACAGGATATCCGTCAGCTCCATGATGCCCTTGTTCAGGCGCGGATTGGACGGCGGCTCGATCTGCGCGAGCCGTTCGATCAGGCGGCACATGGCGTATACCGCATTCACGCCCTTTTCGGGATTTGCGGAATGCGCGCTCTTGCCAAAGGTCTCCACCTTGATTTCCGCGCGGCCACGTTGCCCGATCTTGAGATTCAGTTCCGACGCCTCGCCGATCACGACGATATCCGGCTGCACGATGGCGCTGACCGAACGGGCGGCCACGCCCTCAAAGCACTCCTCGTGCACCACGCCGGCGACATGGATGCTGCCCGCAAAATCGCGCCCATTCGCCTTGGCAAAGGCCGCCGCCGCGCAGCTCATCGCCGCCACCGCGCCCTTCATGTCCGAGGCGCCCCGTCCATACAGCCGGCCGTCGACGATCTCCCCGCCGAAGGGGTCGTGCGTCCAGGCGGACGGATCGACCACCCGGACGGTGTCGATGTGCCCGTCGAACAGCAGCGCCGGCCCCGGCCGCGCGCCATAGATGCTGCCGATGACGTTGCCGTAATCGTCCACCTGCACCCTGTCGAAATGGTTCTGGCGGAAGAACTCCGCAAGGATGTCCACCACGCCCCCCTCCTCGCCGGAATAGCTCCGGGCCCGGATGAGCGCCTGTGTCAGCGAGACCATGATTTCGTTTCGATCCATCGTATCGACCGTTCCTTTCCATCGGCGGCATGCCGCCGAAAATACTGTGCCTGATATCGGCTCGCCGGCGCGCACGGCGTCTGCGTCACAGCTCGCCCAGCGAAGCGGGCAGCCCGCGTTGCAGCAGCCTGCCGCCGCCGCGCCTGCCGGTGAACGCGCCGTTCTCGGCAACCACGTTGCCGCGCGCGACCGTCATGCGGATGCGCGCCGTGAGCGGAAGGCCCTCAAACGGCGTGTAGTCCGATTTTTCATGCAGGTCCCGGATCGTGAGCGGATATGGTTCGCACGGCTCCACCAGGATGAGGTCCGCGTCGCTTCCCACGGCAATCCTGCCCTTTTGCGGATAAAGTCCGTATACCTTCGCCACATCCGTCGCGGTCAGATGGGCCAGGCGTTCGTAGCCGAAGCGTCCCCGCCCGACGCCCATGCTCAGCAGAATCGGCATGCGCGTCTCGATCCCCGGCACGCCGCCGGGCACCTGATCGAATTGGTCGGATATGCGCTTTTGCGCAAGGTAGAACGCGCAGTCATCCGTCCCGATCGTAAATTTCACGCCGCTCTCGAGCGCGCCCCACAGCGCGTCCCGGTCGGCTTCGCCGCGGATGGGCGGGTTGCAGATAAAGTCCGCGCCATTCTCCCGGCCGTAAACCTCGCGCGTCAGCAGCAGATAATGCGGGCAGGTCTCTCCGATCACGGTCTGCCCCGCCGCCTGCGCCTGCGCGATCAATCGCACGCCGGCTGCGGACGAAACATGCCGGATGAGCAGCTTGACGCCCGTTTCCCGGGCGAGGGCGATGACGCCCGCAATCGCGCTCTCCTCGCTCTCGTCCGGACGGCTGAGCGGGAAATACCGGATCTGGGTCTTTCCGGCCTCGATGAGCTGCTCCGTCGCCGCGAGCACCTCCTCTTCGGTCTCGCAATGCACCGTGGCCAGCGCCCCGCAGGCCGCGACATGGCGAAACGCCTCCGCCATCCGATCGGCCGGTACGTACAGCCCCGAAGCCGAATACGCGGTATAAAACTTGAACGACGTGATGCCCCGCGCCACAAGCGCCGGAATCTCGCGCAGGCAGTCCTCCGTAATATCGGTGAGCGTGCAGTGGAAGGAATAGTCGACCGCGCAGTCCGTCGCAAGCGCCAGGCGCGCCTCGAGCGCCTCGGTGACCGTGCCGCCGTGCACCTGGTCGGCAAAATCGATCAGCGTGGTCACGCCGCCAAGCGCGCCGGCCATTGTGCCGTCGTAAAAATCGTTCATCGTATGCGTGCCGCCAAAGGGCAGCAGCATATGCGCGTGCGTCTCGATCACGCCCGGAAGCACCGGCGCGCCGTCGCAATCGACCACGCGCGCCGCCGGCGGCACCTCGTTGCCCACGCAGGCGATCTTCCCGTCCGCAATGCCGACGTTCACCACGCCCAGATCTTCCGGCGCATACACATGCGCACGCTTAAGCAGCAGATCCAGCATATCGCATTTCCTCCCCTTTCCGTCTGTTGAAGGGTTCAGCCGTCGGCCAGCAGCCTGCGCAGCACGCGCGCCGCCAGCTTCTCCGCAACCGGCTGCTTGTATTTGGTGGAATGGCGGATCCCTGCGACCGCAGGAATCTTGTCCGCCATGGTCTTTGCGGTCAGCAGAATATCCGCTTCGGTCGGCCGCTTGCCCAGCAGCAGCGGCGGGATGTCCGCAAACCGTTGCGGGCGCGGGAACGTAGCCCCGAGCGTCATATCGAAATAGTCCACAACGCCATCGGCGTCCCGCCGCAACAGCGTTGCAATGGTCATGCGGGATATGGCGAGCGCACGCCTGCGTCCCAGCTTGTAAAAATCACTGACGCAGCCTTCCGGCAGTTTGTTGACGAGCACGGCGGTGATGAGATCGCCGTTTGCAAGGCTTGTCGCATACGGTTTCAGGATCACGTCGTATAGCGGCAACAGCAGCGTTTCGGCGCCGCGCCGGATTTCCACCCGCGCATCCAGCACCGCCAGCGCCGACAGGGTGTCCGCCGCGGGCGATGCGTTCCCGATATTGCCGCCGATCGTAGCGTGGTTGCGAATCTGCAGCGAACCGACCGTATCGCACGCAAGCGCCAGAATGCGGGCATGTTGCTGGATCAGCGGGTCCTGCGCGATCGCGGCGTGCGTCGTCAATGCGCCAATCCGCAGGCGGTCGCCCGCGTCGGACACGCCGCGCAGCTCTTCCACGCCGTATATATCGATCACATCATGCCCGGCATAGCAGTCATTCTCACGCTGCTTGACCAGAATATCCGTCCCGCCTGCAAAATATAACACAGGCCCTCGCGCCGATCTTGCCGCCGCGAGCGCCGCCTCCGCCGTGGATACGCGCACATAGCTTGCCATCTGCATGGACGTCTTCCCTCCTCTTCCTTGCCGCGCCGCAAAATCATGCTGGCTGCGGCGGGCTGCCGTGGCGCGGTGACATCCGCCGGGGTGGGGGATTCCGGCGAACCTCCGCCGCGCCAGGCGTACCCTTTGCTCAGATCGCGCCGACCTTCTTGTAGACCTCCTCCAGAGAGGCGCCGTTGTGCAGGCCGGCACGAACGGTGTTTTCGTTCTCGATGAGCGCAATCGCGCGCTCGAACACCTCGTCCGCAATCTCCTGCGGAACGATGCAAACGCCGTCGATATCGCCGAACACGATATCGCCCGGATTGATCAGCACGCCGTCGATCTGCACGGGCAGCTTGCACTCGTTGATCTCGCAGCGGCCCTTCGAGGTGGTCGGGAGCGCCCCGCGATAGAACAGCGGGAATTTCATCTGTTTGAGCGCGCGTAGGTCGCGGGCCATGCCGTCGAGCAGTACGCCGACACCCTTGCGCTGCTGCACCGCCGTTGCAAACAGCTCGCCGAACACGGCGCAGTTGTACTCGCCGCGCGTGGCCAGCACGTAAACCTCACCGGGCTGAAGCTGATCCACAACCTTGCACTGGGCGGTCAACGGATCGTCCGGCATGGTGTAGACCGTATTGCCGATGCTGGTGAAAGCCGGGCCGCAGACGACCGTTTCGTCCTCCAGGCCATGGATGCCGCCGCCCAACGTCTGGTTCCGGTAGCCCATTTGGTCCAGCACGTCGCTGACCACGCCGCTGTAAAGTTTTTTCTTCAAATAATCAATTTCGTACTTCATGGCGGATTCTCCTGCTTTCCATTAAAATTACATGTCCTGAATTGCCCGGTACACGGCCAGATTCTCGATGACCATCGGCAGGCCGGCCGCTGAGAACACGATGCGCAGCGCCTCGATGGCCTGCTCCTTTGTCGCGCCCGCCTCGATCGCTTCGCGCGCGCAGGCAACGGCGCCGCTGGTGTGGTGGCACATGGCGTCCGCCACCATGGACATCAGGTGCTTATACTTGGGTTCGAGCGCCCCCTCGCAGTGTACAAGCGCCAGCGTTTCATCCACGATTGCATACAGCTTCTCATCCGATTCCGCAAGGGGTTTGAGAAATACGGGTACTTCCTTTGCCATGTCTTAATCCTCCTTTTTTTCTTCCGATTCCATTGCTTCTGCTGCGGCCATGACCGCATCGACAATCTTGACGTACCCGGTGCAGCGGCAGATGTTGCCGGAAAGCGCGGCAGCCGCCTGCTCCCGAGTGGGGTGCTTGCACCGGTTGAGCAACGCTTTGGCGGCCAGTACCATGCCGGGCGTACAAAAGCCGCACTGAACGGCGCCCACGTCCAGAAACGCCTGCTGCACCGGGTCCAGCGGTTCTCCCTCCCGCGACAGGCCTTCGATCGTGAGCACCTCGTGTCCATCGACCTGAGAGGAGAGCACCAGGCAGGAATTGACCGGTTCGCCGTCAAGCAGGACCGTGCATGCGCCGCACTCGCCCTCCCGGCAGGCAACCTTCGTACCGGTCAGGCCGAGCCGCTCGCGCAGCATATCCGCCAGCACTTCGCCCTGACGCTCCTCCACCGTAACCCGCTCGCCGTTGAGCGTAAACGTGATGTTGTTCATTTGACAAACGCCTCTACAATCTCGTCCGCCGATTTCCCGTCCTCGAGCATCCGTTTGATGCGCGCGACCTCGGCATCGGTGAGTTCCCGATCCCGCTGCTGGTTGATCCGATAGATCACCGCCTCCGGCGCAGTGCTGATGCGCGCTTCGAGATCCTCCAACTGCGTCTTTTCGATCAGCTTCTCCAGCTCCAAATTGAACTCCTCTTCGCTCGGCTCGCGCCCGAAATATTTCTCGTACGCTTCATAGATGAACGCCTTGCGAAGCTCGTTCTTCGTCTGCTGGAGGAACGGATCATAGGTGTGGAACACCTGATCCTCGTATACCTCTATGGCCACGTCCCCGCCCGCCGTATAGCTGACAATCTCGAACGGCGTAAAGACAACCGGCGTGAGCGCGCCATCCTCGTACACGATGAGCTGGTAGAGCTCCCCGTGGACATAATACTCGCGCACCGAAACCACATCGTCGATGGTCATGGGCATCACGATATCCTGGTTCCGGTAATACACGATCGCCTGATCGGCCTGCGGGGCGGCCTTCTGCCGGCAGCCCCCGCACAGCAGCAGGAGGGCTGCCAGCGCCGCCGCGCCGCACCGGGCCGCGCGCCGCCCGCGCTCAGAGGAGCGACTTGACGAAGTCATAAGCGCCTTGGAGACCGGCCTCGTTGACATACTCGAGCAGCACCGGGCCGTCATAGCCGCATGCGCGCAGCCGATCCATCAGGTACGGGTAATCCAGCGCGCCCTTGCCCGCGCCGAGGAACACCGACCGCCCGTCCACGATCTTCGTATCCTTGGCGTGTACCAGCTCAAGATCGCCCGACAGCTTATCAAAGAACTCGTCGATCAACGCGCGCGTGTTGCCGGCATTGTCCGCCGTAACCATGTTGGCCATATCGAGTGCGATGCGCAGGTTCTTTGCGCCGACATCGTCGAGCATCCGGCGCAGCGTGGCCGGGCTTTTGGTCACCTGGCCGAAATGCGGCTCCAGCGCAAACGTCACGCCCTCCTCCGCCGCACGGGCGCAAATCTGCCGCATCGTCTCCACGACCGCGTCCCATACCTCTGGCAGGTAGTTGTTCGGATGATCGATCCAGGCGTTCTCCGGATTGGCGCTGCCGGTCTCGGAAACGATGACCCGGCAACCGAAGCGCGCCGGCAGGACGAGCTTCTGCAAAAAGCTGTCCCTGGCGGCCTCGCGCGCCTCCCGGTCCGGGAACGCAATCTTCTGATGCCCGCTGACGGCGACGATTTCGATGCCGGCATCCGCAAACGCCTGCCGCACCTCCCCGCAGAACTCCGGGGTCAAATCCTCCACGGCATAGCCGCGGCCGTTGAACGCCATGTCCAACTGCACCTTGCGGATGCCATAGGCGGCGATGCGTTCCGCCATCTCTGCCGGCGCATACGCCTTGAACATCGTATTCAGGGTTCCAACTTCCATCATCTGGACCTCCTTTTCCCCGCCGTCTCAGCGGAGGGTGTATCCGCCGTCGGCCACGATGTTCTGGCCGACGATGTAGTCGCTCGCCGGTGCGGCGAGGAACAGCGCTGCGCCCACCATATCGATCGGCTGCGCCATACGGCCGAGCGGGATCAAGGCGTCATACTCCGCCACCGCCTCCGGGTTGCCGTCAAACATCGGATCGGTCAACGCCGTGCGAACCATGCCCGGGCTGATGCCGTTGACGTTGATCCCGTACCGGATCCACTCGCAGCCGAGCGATTTGGTGACCTGAATGAGGCCGGCCTTGGCCGCCGCATAGCTCGACCCAACGTCGCCCGTGACCACCATGCCGCTCATGGAGCAGATGTTGATGATCTTGCCATGGCCGTTGGGCACCATGCGTTTGGCGCCCTGCTGGCAGCACCAGAACGCGCTGTTGAGGAAATGGTTGACGACGGTGTTCCAAACCTCCTCCGTCATGTCCAGCGCCGACGAGAAGGAGCCGATCCCAGCAGAATTCACAAGGATATCCAGCCGGTCGATCTTGCGGTCCATCTCGGCGAACATCGCTTCGATATCCGCCTTTTTCGTGATATCCGCCACGATATAATCCGCCCTGGCGCCCGCGGCCGTCACCCGCTCCGCGGCGCTGCGCGCATTCTTTTCCGAGATATCGGCAACCACGACGTTGGCGCCCTGCCAGGCAAGGCCCTCCGCAATCGCAGCGCCGATGCCGCCGGAACCGATCACAAAGGCATTTTTACCGGTCAAATCAAACAGATTCATTGATAGCACCTCTCTTTTCAGATTGTTTTCATAGTGATAGCCGGCCAACAGCCGGTCAGTTCAGCTCCTTGCCCTCGCGCACATACGGCACGCCCACGACGGACGGGTTGACATAGCGGGAGCTTGCGCCGATGATCAGCACAATGATGGTCAGCACATACGGCAGCATGACCAGGAACTGATACGGAATGCCGAGGCTGAGCGCCTGCAACCGGAGCTGCAGCGCATCCGCAAAGCCGAACACGAAAGCGCCGAGCAGCGCGTTCCACGGCATCCAGCGAGCGAATACGACCAATGCGATGGCGATAAAGCCACGGTTGTTGCTCATGCCGTCGGAGAACAGGCCGATCGTCAGCGTCAGATAGGCGCCCGCCAGGCAGCAGAACACCGCTCCAACGATCCACATCCAGTAGCGGATCTTCAGCACGTCGATGCCCATCGTGTCGGCCGCCTGCGCGTTGCCGCCCACCGCACGGATCTTCAGCCCCAGATTTGTCCGGAACAGAATGAACGTTGCGACCGGCACAAGGATGATCGCAATATAGCCCATGATGTTCTGGCTGAACAGGAACCCGATGACGGGGATGTCGGACAACAGGGGGATCTCGATCGCCTGCAGCGTATCCACGGTGGTTGGGATCAGCGAAACGCCGAGGATGTAGCGGTTGAAAAATCCCGTGAAGCCTGTGGCAAAGAAATTGAACACGATGCCGCAGATGGACTGATTCGCCAGCATTTTGAGCGTGAGCAGGCCCATCAGCAGACCGATCAGCACGCCCACAACCATGGAGGCGAGCAGTCCCGCCGTAACGCCGCCGCCGTAAATGGCGCCGATGTACGACACGAAACACCCCATCAGGATCATGCCCTCCATGCCCATGTTGAGCAGGCCGGAGCGCTCCACAAAGATCTCACCGAGCGTAGCGATCAGCAGGGGAACCGCCAGCGAAAAGCTGCTGGTCAAGAGTCCGGTGACGAAATCCACGGTCAAAACAGAACCCATTGTGCAAGCCTCCTTCCTTACGCCTGCGCGGCCGCCGCAAGCTGCTTTGCAATGGCCTTGTTGTTGATCTCCTTGCGGACGCGCTTGACGATGTACTCGCTCATGATGAAGAACAGCACCGCGAGGCCCTCGATCATGTCGGACAACATGGCGGGCGTCCCAACGGCACGCTGCATGGCTGCGCTGCCGACGGTCAGGCTTGCAAAGACCAGCGCCGCAACGGCGATGCCAAGCGGCCGGTTTTTGCCCAGCTGCGCCACGATAATTGCGGTAAACCCGCACCCGCCCGTCACGCCCTCGATCAGGCGCAGATGCACGCCCGTCACCTCAAAGGCGCCGGCGATGCCCGCAAAACCACCGGAGGCCATCATGGAGAGCACCATAACCGACGTAACCGGGATGCCGGCGTACAGCGCCGCGCGGCTGGAAAGCCCGGTTGCCTTGAGCTGATAGCCGACGGTGGTGCGGCTCATAAAGAACCAGACCACGAACACGAACACGAATGCGATCACCACGCCCAGATGGATCTTCGTCCCCTGCAGCAACTCCGGCAGTTGGAAGTTCTCCTGCATGATCGGGGACTGGTGGATCGGCGTCATGGGGTCCTTCATCGGAACGCTGATCAGGTATGATACAAAACCGGAGGCCACCTCGTTGAGCATGACCGTCATCACGATTTCACTCACGCCGAAGCGCGTTTTCAAAAACGCCACGGGCATGGCCCAGAGCATGCCGAACACCGCGCCGGAAAGAACGACGAGGACAATGGCGATGACAGGCGGCGTACCCGCCGGCAAATACAGCGCCACGAGCGATGCGCCAAGCGCGCCTGCAAACATCTGCCCCTCGCCGCCGATGTTGAACATGCCGCTGCGCGCGCCTACCGAAAAGCCAAGCGCAACCAGCACAAGCGGCGCTGCCTTGGAAAGCGTTTCGCCGATGGTATATTTGGTCCCCCAGGAGCCGCGAATCAGCGCCGCGTAGGCCGTCCCAAGATCCGCGTTATACAGGCGGAGCAGCAGGCTGCAGGCGATGAACGTGAGCAGGATCGTCAGCAGGACGACCAACAGCCCGTCCGCCGACTTGCGATACCCATTTTTTGTTTCTTTTCGCATGGTCGTCACCTCAGTTCGTTTCCGCGCCGACCATCATGAGGCCGAGCTTGTCCATGTCCAGATTTCCCCTGTTTTCGAGAATGCCCATGATGCGCCCCTCGAACATGACGGCGATGCGGTCGCTCAGCGAGAGGATCTCCTCCAGCTCCGTGGAGATGAGCAGAACGCCCGTGCCATACTTGCGGGTCTCCAGAATGCTGCTGTGGACGTTTTCAATCGCGCCGACGTCAAGACCGCGCGTCGGATTGACGCAGACGAGCGCTTTGGGGTTCCGGTTCAGCTCCCGCGCCAGAATGACCTTCTGCAAATTGCCTCCCGAGAGCTGCTCCGCCGGCATATCCGGGCTGGCCAGCTTGATCTCATAAAGGTTGCGGAATTTTTCGGTCGCCTTGAGCGCTTCCTCCCGGTTGAGCACAATTCCTTTGGCGTACGGCTTCTTGTGATAGTCGCGCAGTATCACGTTTTCCGCTATCGACATCTGCCCAATGGCGCCGATGCCGTTGCGCTCCGCCGGGACAAAGCTCAGATTCTTCGAGATGCGCTGCGCCACGGAGAGCTTGGTCACGTCCTCCCCCACCAGCTCGATGGTGCCGGCCGACGGGCGCTCCGTGCCGGAGATCAGCTCCGACAGCTCCGTTTGCCCATTGCCGTCCACCCCGGCGATGCCCAGCACCTCGCCCGCACGGATCTCCAGGTTGACGTTGTCCACCACGGTGCGGCCATACTTGTTCTTGAAGGAAAGGCCGTGGGTGCGCAACACGGTTTCGCCGAGCGCGATCTCGTCCCGCGCGACACGGAACACCACGTCGCGTCCCACCATCATGCGGGAGAGCGAAATCTTGTCGGTATCCTTCGTGAGTACGGTGCCGATCTTTTTGCCGGCGCGGAAAATGGTGCATACGTCCGCAAACTCCAGCACTTCCTCGAGTTTGTGCGTGATAAAGATGACCGTCTTGCCCTTGTCCACAAGGATGCGGAGCACCCGCAGCAGTTCAAACGTCTCCTGTTTGGTCAACACGGAGGTCGGCTCATCCAGGATGAGGATTTCCGCATTGCGGTACAGCGCCTTGACGATCTCCACGCGCTGCTGTTCCCCAACGGAGAGCTGGTAGATGTATTTGTCCGGATCGATCTGCAACCCGAACATATCAGAGATCTTCATGATCTCTGCAACGAGTTCCTTTTTATTGATGACGCCGCGGCTGCGGGCATCGCCGCTGATGATGTTCTCGAAAACCGTCATCTGCCGCACCAGCATGAAGTGCTGGTGGATCATGCAGATGCCATGTTCAATGGCCTGTTTGGACGATGTAAACCGAACCCTTTCGCCGCGCACATAGATGTTGCCCTCGGTGGGCTGGTACAGGCCGTAGAGGATCTTCATGATCGTGCTCTTGCCGGACCCGTTCTCACCGAGAATGGCATGAATCTGCCCTTTGTGAATTTCCAGATCGATGTGATTGTTGGCAATGTTATCGCCAAACCGCTTGGTAAGGTTTTCGAATCGAATGACGCATTCGTTACTCATAGGATCTCCCTGCCTGACTCAGATTCCCGCCTTCCATCGGGTTTCCCGCTGCGGCGTTACGCCGCAGCGGGAAAGGGATGTGTCTCCTTGCTGCGATTATTCGCTGATCTCAGTCTTGGCCTCGATCACAAGCTCGCCACTCTTAATCTTTTCGCGCGCCTCGTTCACAACGGCCGCCACATCATCCGGCACGAGGCCGTGGAAGTCCGTGATGTCGCAGACGCCCAGCGCCATGCCGCCGCTGTATTCCTTGCCCTCAAACGTGCCGGCACGGATGTCGTCGATAACCAGCTCAAGGCTGCGGCCGACGTTCCAACCAGTGCTGGTGAGCAGCAGTTCCGGCGCCAGCTCGTTCTGGTCGGAAACATCGCCAAAGCAGTACACGCCGTGCTCGATGCACGCCTGGAAGCAGCCGAGCGCAATGCCGTCGCCGCGGCCCATCAGCACGTCGACGCCCTGCTCGAACATGGCGACCGCCGTCTGCTTGCCCAGCTCGGTATCGGACCAGGTGCCCGCAAACGCATAGATCACCTTGATATCCGGGTTATACGCCTTGGCGCCCTCGCGGTAGCCCTCCAGGGCGGCGATCATCGGCATGGTGTCCATACCGCCGATGTAACCGATCACGCCCGTTTCGGACATGCCGGCGGCGATCATGCCGCACAGATAGGCCGTCTCCTGCAGCGGCGCCGTCACGGTGGCCATGTTGTCCAGCGTCATATAACCCTGCGACCACACAAACTTCGTATCCGGATAATCCGGAGCAACCTTCATGACATAGTCTCCAAGGTCGAAGGACCAGCCGCAGATCAGATCATAGCCCTGGTCGGCATAATCGCGCAGCGTCGCTTCCGCCACGGTGGTGGTGATGTTCTCAATGTAGGTCGCTTCCACATTCTCAACGTTCTCGTTCAGATATTGGGCGCCATAGTAGCCGCCCGCGTTCCAACCCGCATCGCTGATCAGGCCGGGCAGCAGAATTGCTACGCGGAAAGGCTCTTCGTCGGCCGTCGTATCCGGAGCTTCGGCATCGCCGTCATCCGTCGTGGTGGGGTCCTGTACGTCCGTCCCTGCGGTGGGGGCGCTCGTAGCAGTGTTTTCGGGCGTCGTGTCGCTCGCGCAGGCACAGGTCAAGACCATGACCAGCACAAGGGCAATGATGAGTAGCCGTTTTTTCATGGGTTTCCTTTCCTTTCGCATGATCTGTTTTTTGTACAGCCATCCTGCACAATCTTGTGGATGCTACCTGGGAATCCGTCCCATTTATGGTCGTTTATGGCAGCGCCTTGAAATTGGGGGGGGCCGGCGGCGCCCGGGTCTGCGGCGCCGCCGGCGAAGGGGACTTCTATCAGATCTCCCACTCGGGACGGGCGTCGCCGACGACGTCGCGCCCGGCTTTCATGATCTTGGCGACTTCGGCAACGCGGCGGCCGACGCCCAGAACCTTCTCCACGCCGATCGGATCGTCAAAATCCTTGGGCAGCTTGTCCTTGGACCAGACGCAGGCGCCGCAGTAGTTGCCCGCCGGGCCGCCGGTCACAACGATCTCGTTGGCGAGGAAGAAGTTGTTGATCATGGCAACCGTCGTCTCCTGGCCGCCATGGCGGGTGCCGCCGATGGAGATGGAGCCGCCGACCTTGTTCTGATGGATGCCGCGATAGCAGCGCCAGAGGGGCCGGAAGCGGTTGAAGAAGATGTTCAGCATCGGCGTGACGTTCATATCGTAAACCGGGGAGGCCACGATATAGCCGTCGAACTCGAGCCAGTACTTCATCAGCTCATCCATGTCGTCATGGAACGGGCGGCAGTAATGCTCGTACTTTTCGCCCGGGGTGAGCTTCAGGCAGGATTCGCACTGGATGCAGTGTTCAATGTGCTTCGTGCGCAGGGGCAGAAACTCGGTGGTAACACCGGGGACCTTTGCCGCCTCCTCGAGGGCCATCTGGGTCAGATAATCCGTCACACCCTTGCGGGGGCTGCCGGACACGCCGAGAATCTTTACCTGGACATCGTTCGGTTTGTAAGGCATCGTCGTTTCTCCTTTTCTATTTGTTCCGAATGTTTTATTGATTCTCAAGCCGGGCGATGAAACCCGCCTTGTCGAAACCGCCCATCACTTCCTGAGACGGGAACCACTGTTCGTCCAGATCGTCGAACAGCAGCGTCCGCGCCGCCTTCATGATCTTGGCCGCCTCCGTCACGCGGACGCCCACCGAACGCGCCGACTCCAGGAACGACTTGTCGTTCCCGAGCGCCTCCGGGTTCGGCGAATGGCCCAGCGCGCCGATATAGCACTCCGGCATGTTGCCGGAGATCGGCATGCAGTCGAGCAGCACGGCATGGTTGATGAAGAACTGGCAGGTCAGCTCCTGGCCGCCAAAGCGGGTCGCGCCATGCACGACGGCGCCCACCGCCTTGTAGAACTTCGGATAGATCAAGCCGCAGTTCTGCTTCTTCATGCGGTCATGCACGCTGCCGAACTCCACTTCGCTCAGCCGGTCGAGCACGGCGCGGACCTTGGAGGGCGGGCCCATGTGATACACCGGGCTGACCCACACGATGCCGTCCGCCCAGAGCCACTTGGCCTTGAACGCCTGAAAATCATCCTGGAAGACGCATTCCTGATGTTCCACGCAGTAGTGCGCCCGGCAATGGCGGCAGTATTCGATCTTTTTGTTGGCAAAATGGAACGTATCGACGTTCGCGCCGGGAATCCCCTTCACCGCCTCGATGACCGCGTCCATCGGCACCTGCGAATTGCTCTTGGCCTTCGGGCTGCAGTTGATCACGAGAATATTGACCTTGACGTCCTCGCCCTTGAGGACATTGACCATCTCTTTGTTCGTCAGAGCCGCCATGTTGTTACACCTCCGGTCTCAGGTTTTCTGCAAAGCTGTTCGGCGAGCAGAAATAGTCGTCGCTGAGCGAATCCGCGATGGCGTATTTGCCGAGCTTGAGCATCTTGCCGACCTGGGCGATGCGCATGCCGATTTCGCGGCTCTGGGTCATCAACCCCGCTTCATCGTCCGGCTTCGTGCCGTCCACAACGTGGCCGGCTACGCCGATATGGGAATGCGGCATGTCCGCGCACACCGGGATGCAGTCCATCGTGATGAGATGGTCGATCATGCCCTCGATCACGATCTCCTGATTGCCAAAGCGCGAGCTGCCCTGGCAGATGATGCCGCAGGCCTTCATGAAGTGCGGCAGCGTCCCGCCGGCCCGCACCTGCTCGATACGATTGCCGAGGAACACCTCGCCCAGCCGGTCGAGCACCCCGCGCACCATCGCGGGGCCGGACATGGTATAGACCGGCAGCGCCCAGATGATGGCCTCCGCACGGAGCCACTTTTGCGCAAACTCCTGGAAGCCGTCCTTATGCGCGCAGTCGTGGTTCTTGATGCAGTACGCATTGCAGGCGGTGCAGCCGCTGATCTTCTTGCCCTCGAAGGTATAGTGCTCCACTTCCACATTGCCGGTGCTGCGCGCGCCCTCTACCGCGAGGTCCAGAAGAATCTGCGAATTGCTGTCTCGCCGCGGGCTGCCGCAGATCGCAAGAACCTTGAGCGGCACGCTTTCGAGCTTGAGCTTCGGGATCTGGTTGCTCAAATCAATCTCCTCCAATCATCATGCTTATTGCTTTTCTATCGACGGGGCTTTCCAGGGGTTGGTCATCGCCGCGAGCAATTCGGGCGAAAGCGGAAGCTCCGTAATATTTGTACCGAGCGCATGGTTTACGGCGTCAACGACGGCGGGCGCCGTGGGCGTGGTCGCGTTCTCGCCCATCCCCTTGACGCCGAACGGGTGCGCGGGTTCCGGGTATTCCAAGATGTGGTTTTCAATCCTGGTTGGAATATCGAGCGAGGTGGGGATCACGTAGTTGGAAAACGAGGGGTTCAGCGGCCGTCCGGCCCGGCGCTCCATTTTCTCCAGCAGCGCATAGGAAATGCCCATCACCACGCCGCCGTCGCTCTGCCCCTCCACCTGCATGCGGTTCATGCAATGGCCCACGTCCACATACACATGCATCCGGTCCACATGCGCCATGCCGGTAGCGGTGTCCACCTGCACAAGCGCGATCTGTGCGTTGGAGCTGTACAGGACGTGCGGGTGACCCAGACCGCCCTCGCTCGGCTGATCGGAATACTTCGTGCGCACGCGCGTGCGACGGACGATGTCGGCGGGACATGCCGCAGCGATCTGCGCAAACGACATCCGTTTCCCGCCCAGCAGGAAGCCGCCGTCCACGTGTTCGAGCGTTTCCGGCGCCACGCCGGCCTGCTTTGCCGCGGCCTCGCGCAGCGCCTCCACCAGTTCCTGCGCGGCGGCGGTTACCGCAAGCCCGACGGCGTGGGTCACGCGCGAGGATGCGGTCGCGCCGGTCTCCTCGTTCCGGTCGGAGTTGCACAGGTCGGTCATGTTGACCGATTCCAACGGGATTTTCATGGTCTGTGCAAACATCTCCGCCATCGCCGTGAAGCAGCCCTGCCCCATCTCGATACAGGCAACGGACAGGCAGATGCGGCCATCCCGTGTAACGACCCCCTGTGCGAAGCTGTAATCCGGCGCGCCATTGATGCCGACGCTGTACCCCTTCATACCGGCGGCAAATCCAACGCCGGTCCTGATGCCATCCCGCTCGCCATGATAGGCTTCACGGTTGATCCAGAGCGGGTCCTTCCTCGCCTCGCACAGCGTTTCATACATGCGCGTATCGGACAGCAGCACATGTCCCAGGCCCTGCCGTTCCCCCTGCCGCAGGCAGTTGCGGATGCGCAGCTCGATCGCATCCATCCCGATCTTTCGGGCCAGCGCATTCATCTGTCCCTCGAGCGGGAAGCAGCCCTGCGCCGCGCCAAATCCGCGAAACGCGCCGTTGACGCCGTTGTTTGTGTATACGTTATAGGTATCGACGCGAATGTTGGGGAAGCGATAGGGGCCGGCGCAGCACTCCGTGGCAATTTCCAGCACGACGTTCCCAAAGACCGTATATGCGCCGCCATCGAGCACGGCATAGACCTCGTGGGCCTGAATGATGCCGTTTTCATCGGCGCCGGTCTTCATCCGTACCCGGCCGGGATGCCGCTTCACGCCGTTGATAAAGCGTTCCTCCCGCGTAAAGTGCATCTTGCAGGGCCGCCCGGTATCCAATGTGACCAGCCCGATCAGGCATTGGACGCTGATATCGCCCTTGCCGCCAAAGCCGCCGCCGGTGTAGGGCGCGATGACCACGACCTGCTCCTCCGGGAGGCCGAGCCCTTCGGCAATCTGCCCGCGATCATAATAGACGTTCTGGCTGCCGGAGCGGATGACGAGCTTGCCATCCTCTAAAGAGGAGATACCGCACTCCGTCTCCAAAAAGCAATGGTCGACCTGCTGGAACGTATATTCGTTTTCTACAATATATTTGCAATGGGAAAACGCTGCGTCCACATCGCCACGCGCATAGTGGATCTGGTGGCAGATGTTGTTTTCCATCTGGTCGTGCACCTTCCCGTTTTCCATGGAAAGCGCCTGTTCGACTGTTTCGATGAGGGGCAGCGGTTGATATTCGACGTGAACGAGTCGGGCCGCACGGCGGGCGATTTCCTCCGTTTCGGCCGCGACAACCGCGACGATGTCGCCGTAGAAGCGCACCTTGTCGTCGCAGATGACGGGATGATCGTGCAGATAGCCCACGCGATTGCAGGGCACATCCTTGCCGGTATAGACCTTGACGCATCCTGGCAGCTTCATCGCCTCGGACGCATCAACTGCCAGAATCCTGGCGTGAGCCTGGTCGGACAGAACCGGCGCCGCATAGAGCATGGACGGCATGGTCATGTCCGATGAAAACTTCAACCTTCCGGTAACTTTTGCAACGCCATCCAAACGGATCGAGTTTTGCATAGTTCCTCCGTACCCTTGAGGTTTGCATGTGGAGAAGGATTTGCCTCCGCCGCCGTGCCGCAACAACACGGCGGCGGAGTCCTGAGGGGAAAAAGCCTTCGCTCTATTTCTTGCCCTTTACGAACAGCTTGTACGCCACCTTGGCGACGACTTCGGCCATTGCGGTATACGCCTTGACGCCCGCTTCCGCGCTCGCGCCGCTCGGATCGCCGGTCTGGCCGGGATCACCGGCAGCATAGCTGTAGCTGCGGCCCTCGTTGGCGGGGTTGTACACGCCGCCGCCGAGCAGCGGCGGTTCGCCGCCGAGGATCGGATCGTCGTCCACGACGACCTTGGAGGGGTCCCAATGGTCGTCCTGCGCCTTGTCGATATAGATGATGTTCGGATGGAGGCAGAGACCGCGAGAGGTTTCGCCTGCGCCGCCATGCCCGTCCGGTCGCGGGCTCTTGTCCAGCTGCAGGTTCTGCCGCTCGCTGGCCTTGAGCGCCGGCATCGGGTTGAGCACGACGACTTTTGCATCGCTGTGCCGGTCGACCACGTTCTGCGCCGCGACCATGGAGGAGGCATAGTTCTCGTCATGGCCGAGGAACAGGATGATGTTTTTGAAGCCGTGGTGATACAGGCCTTCGCACACGTCCTCCAGCACGGCGATCAGCGTCGAGGTCCGCAGCGTGATCGAGCCGGGATAGCACATGGCGCCGGGGCAGATGCCGTACTGAATGGTGGGCGCGATGAGGCTCTCTACGCCGTACTTTTCGAGCAGGATGTCGTGCGCGTAGCGCAGCGACTCGGTGCTCTGGATCGTGTCGCAACCGATCGGCAGGTGATGGCCATGCTGTTCGACCGCGCCGGTGGACAGCATTGCAATGTCCGTCTTTTTGCGCAGCTCGTCGACCTCCGGCCAGGTCATCTCCAGCAGGGTCTTCGGGGCGCGCACTTCATAAAGCAATTCGCGGTTTTCTCGCATGATGATTTCTCCTTACCGGGCAGCCGGCCTTACGCCCACTTCGGGGAATTCCACAGGGTCAGCTCGGTGCCGATGCCCTTCTCCACGGCCACGTCGTAGATGCGCTTCATCACGATCAGGTCGGTAATGCCCATGCCAATGGAGGTGAACAGGCAGATCTCCTTGTCGTTCTGACGAGCCGGCGCCTTGCCGTTGATGACGTCGCCGATCTGGACGCAGTCGTCGGGGTTGAGCAGGCCCGCGTCCTTCATCAGGCCCATCGTCACCGGGATGCCGAACTGCTTCTTGCTGTCGTAGCAGATGCGGTCCATCTTCCTGACAGCGTCGAACGTGTAGTCGTTGTCCGAAATGTTCGCGCAGAAAGCGCCGGGCTTGAGCCACTCCGGCTTGATGTAGGCGTTCTTCGCAGAGACGAGCGTCGTCGGCGCGATGACGTCCGCATCCTTCAGGGCCTTCTCGGCGCTGTCAACGACCGTGATGGTCTTGCCGATGATCGGCTCCATTTCGGCCTTGAACGCCTCCGCTTTCTCCTGATAGAGGTCATAGAGGCGGATCTCCTTGATGTTCTTGAGCTCGTTGCAGATGGCCATGATCTGCGGACGGCCCATGACGCTCGCGCCGCACAGGCCGACGACCTCGGAATCCTTGCGCGCAAAATAGCGGGCGCCGACGCCCGTGGTGGCGCCGGTCCGGTAGGCGGTCATCAGGGTGGAGTCGCCAATGCAGAACGGCCGGCCGTTCTCCGGGTTGATCATTTCCACGATGGAGGTGATGGACGGCATGCCCACCTTGCGGTTTTCGGGCGCGCGCGCACCCAGCTTCATGCCGGCGACGTTGACATCGCCCGCGACCCACGCCGGATGGATGGCAAAGATGTTGCCGGCCTGGTCGCCCTGGAAATGCACCTGCGGTGCAACGGGATCTGCGCCCTCGCCGTTGGCGATGAGGGAATAGGCCTTTACTTCTGCGTCGATGATGTGGCCGATGCCTTCATCGAGCACACCGGTTGCGATAACGTCTTCCTGGCTGAGCCACAGGAGCTTTGCGGATTTGTCCATAGATCTGATCGTCCTTCCTTTTCTCTTTTTATCTGCGGCAGACGTTTCGTCTGTCAAGCATCCCCGAAAAAACAAAGAAGATCGTTTCGGCCGCCGCCCGGATCGGCGCGCCATTTGGCGCGCCCGGTTGATGGGCGTCAGGCGGAAGGGATCTTCTTTCCAGGATCAAACGGTCGTCCCGTTCTCCCGAGTTCTAAACGGCGTATTTGAATATACTGCGCTAAGGGCAACCGCGGGCGCGCAATCCAGCCTGCGCCGTTCGGGCTGTCGGTCTTAATTTGTTTCTTTCCAGGATCGAGCTTGAAATGGATTTGAATTCCGATGCTCTCCCGAGTTACGCTACGCCATTGTCGTTGATTGTTTGTTTCCAAGAACGTACGACGGTGGTTCGCACTCTCGAGTTGCTTGTTCCCCTAAAAAAAGAGGGATGCCAGTGCCGATCGAGCACTCACCTGTGTCGTTCTTCGCGGTGAAACTGCATGAATCGAGGCACGCATCCCGAATGAGCTGATGCTCAAATTTGAAGAATTAGAACCCAATACTCCCTTGATTGTTGTAAATAGGATACCACAGGCTGCCCGCCGTTGTCAACCATCTTTTCCCGCTCAATCGCTGGAGCGCGCATGGCGCCCGGACAACTCTCCGGCCACCGGCCGCCCATTCTTGAGCACCAGAAGCCGCGCCGCGTTTTCGATGAGCGCCGTCTTCTCATCCGGCGCGTCCAGCAGCACCAGGTCCGCCGGCGCGCCCACGGACAGCCCGTAATCCCGTCTCCCGCTCGCCAGCGCCGCGTTCCCCATGACCATGCGCAGCACGTCCGACATGCCGCTTTCCGTGCCGCGCGACAGCAGCTGACAGGTGAGCAGCGCCTCCTCCAACGGGTCGCCGTTGCCGAACGGGCGAAACGGATCGCGGATATTGTCCGAACCGATGGCCACGTTAACGCCCGCCCGTTCCAGTTCCGCGATGCGCGTGATCCCGCGCCGTACGATGCCGCGGTCGCCACGCCCCATCAGGAACAGGTTGCACGACGGCAGGGCGATCACGCTGGCCTCCGCCCTGGCGCAGAGGGCAATCGCTTCCTCCGCCTCACGATGCGGCACGGCGGCGAGCGCCGTTACATGCGAACAGTTCACCCTGCCGTGCAGGCCATGCGCAATCGTCTGTTCCATGAGATAACGAAAGCAATCGATATTTGCCGCGTCCGACTCGTCCACATGCAGATCCAGCGGAATCGCATATTTCTCCGACACGGCGATGAGCTCGTCCACGGCCGCGCGATAGTCCGGCGTGATGGTGGGGTATCCTGCAATATAATCGATCTGACCGGCGCGCGCGGCTTCCTCCCACTGTGCAAGAAAGCGCCTGTCATATGGCACGGAGAGCTGCACATCCAGCCGCCCCGCGTAACGCGCGCGCAACTCACAACTGGCGTAAAACGCCTCCATGCCCCAGATCTCGTCCACGCTCACGTGACTGCGGACAAGGCCCGTGCCGTTCTCCAGTTCCAAGGCGAGCACCCTGCCGCCCCGGCGTATCACATCCGCCTGCACGTCCGCCAGCGGCAGGTTCTGTTGATACTCCCGCGTCATAAGCACCGCATCCATGAGGCCTTCCGCCTCGCGCGGTGTTTCCAGAAACGCCTTGTCAAGGTGCGTGTGAGGATCGATCAACGACGGCGCGAGCAGGCGCCCCGTACCCTGCACCACGGCCGCCTCTCCCCGGCCGTCTATGCGCCCAATGGCCGCGATACGGCCATCCCGTACCAATACGTCCGCCACCGTCGATCCGCCCGCAAGACGGACGTCCCGAAAAAGGATTGCGCCCGATCCCATCATCCCTGTTTGCCTCCCCATGGTATTCGCCTCTCCGCCGGCCCCCATGCCGGCCCCGTTCCCAGCCGTCCGTCGCAGACGGTCTCCGCAGCGCGTTCATCCTGTTTTCGCCGTCCAAAGACGGCGCAGGGGATGCGCAAAAGCACACCCCCCATCTTTTTTGAAGAAACCCGCCGGGCCGGCGCGCAGATCGCAGCGCCTATCGGCTTTGTTCGCTGCCGCAGTACGGGCAGCGTCCGTCCGGCCCGGGTTCAAACGCCGCGCCGCACGCCGTGCAGAAGACCTGCCCCATCGGCGCATCCGGCGCCTTTGCGGGCGCGTCCTGCCCCGTGCCAAAGTAGGTCGAAGTTTCGCCCGAAGGCGCGCCGGAATACGCCTGCGCGTCGCCAAACGGCGTGCCGGCGGCCGCCGTCTCCCGCTTCGCACGGCGAACCGCGCCGATCACGGAGACGACCAGCAGCACCAGGCCGACCGCCAGCAATCCGCTTCCCACGGCCACGCCCACCGTTGTGCCCTGACCGATGCGGACGACGTACGGCAGGATGCGCGCGCGAACCTCCGCTTCGTCAGCGGTATCGAAAAACGCCGTGTCCTGCATCCATTCGACCAGCCCGGTTTCCGCCATATACTCGTCCAGCAGGTCGGCCAGCTCGTCGCTGATCGGCTCAACCTTTGAAGGGCCGATTTCGAAGAGCGTATACTCGCCGGTGAAATCCTCCGCCCACGTCTCCTCCATGATCTGGTCCATCACCGCAAAGTCCTCCGGCTGCGCCTCCATGCAGATCAGGTAGGTGCACCGGTAATACCCCTCGCTGTCGGTGGGCGCCGCAGGGACGAGATAATACAGCTCGTCGCTGTCTTCCGATGTCCGGGTGTTATAATACGTCGTATACGATTCGGCAAAGCAGTCGAGCACCAGCTCGACGTTGCCGGTTACAAACGGCGTATCGGCCACCTCGTCGATCGCCAGAAAATTGAAATCCGGCGCGTCTTCGTCCGGCCCCTTGTCCGTGACCAGTATGACGGCCCCCATGACCAATAGCAGCACCCCGAGTATGATCGGCAGCACGCGCACGCCAGACCTGCGGTTATTGGCTACTCCGTTCCGTTCCACAATAATCCTCCCCAATCAAATGTATTTTACGTCCCCGATCCGTCCGGCGGGAGCTCAATCCCGCCCGTCCTCGTAGAAGTTCTGGATGCAGTGCATCGGGCAGCCCGCTACGCAGGCGCCGCAGCGCGTGCACTTCGTTTCGTCGATGATGGCGACGCCGTCCTCGACGTGGATCGCGTCGGAGGGGCAGTTACGCTCGCACCGCTTGCAGCCGACGCATGCGGTCTTGCACTGCAAACGGGCCGTCTTGCCGATGGCCTTGTTGCGGCAGGCGACCACGATGGTCTTGTCCCGCGGCAGCAGATGGATGATGTTGCGCGGGCAAACGGATTCGCACATACCGCAGCCGGTGCATTTATCCGGGTCCACGTGGGCAATGCCGTCGTATACGGAAATCGCTCCGAACGCGCAGCGGGACATGCAGTCTCCATAGCCCAAACAGCCGTAGTGGCAGGCCTTCGGGCCGCCGGAAATCGACGCGGCCGCGCGGCAGCTCCGAATCCCATCGTATGCATACCGCTCAACCGCATTCTCGCACGTACCGTTGCACCGCACGCGCGCGACCATCGGCACCGCCGCCGATACGTCCACGCCCATGATCCGGCCGATCGCCTTTGCCGTGCCGGCGCCGCCGGGCTTGCAACCGTCCGCTCCGGCCTCGCCCCTGACGACGGCCTCCGCAAACGCATCGCACCCGGCATAGCCGCACGCGCCGCAGTTGGCGCCGCCCAGGCAGTCCCGCACGAGCGCCACGCGCTCGTCCGTCTCCACCGCAAACTTCTTGCCCACCAGCCCGAGCACCAGCCCGAACAAAAGGCCCAGCGCGCCGAGCACGCCGAGTGCCGCAAGAATCGCTGTCCAGTCCATACCGTAACCCCCTTATACCAGCCCGTTAAAGCCCATGAACGCGATGCTCATCAAGCCGGCAATGATCAGCGAGATGGAAAAGCCGCGCATGGGCCTGGGAATCTTCGCCGACTCCAGCCGTTCGCGCACGCCCGCCATCAGTACGATGGCCAGCAGGAAGCCGAGCGCGCCGAACACGCCGTTGAGCACCGAATACAGCAGGTTGTACTCCACGACCATGCCGTTGGCCAGCGTGGTGGGGCTGCCGATGTTGAGGATGCATACGCCGAGCACGGCGCAGTTGGTCGTGATCAGCGGCAGATAGATGCCCAGCGCGCTGTACAGCGCCGGGGCGGATTTCTTCAGGAACATCTCCACCACCTGCACGAGGCTGGCGATGACGAGGATAAAGGCGATCGTGCTCAGGTATTCGAGCCCGAGCGGGATCAGAATCCAGTGGTACACCATGTACGTGAACAGGCTCGCAAGCCCCATCACGAACGTGACCGCCATGCCCATGCCGAACGCCGTCTCCACACGGTTCGATACGCCGAGGAACGGGCAGCAACCAAGGAAGCGGGAGAAGATGAAGTTGTGGGTGAGCACGCAGCTCACCATGAACAGCAGGATCTTGACAAGCTCGTTCATGCGGCCGCCTCCTCCCCGCCGTCGGACGCCGCTTTTTGCGCCCGACGCGCTTCAAATTTGCCCGTGATGATGTTGATCGACGCGAGCATCAGCCCGAATACGAGGAACCCGCCCGCCGGCAGCACCAGCAGCAGCATGGGCTCATAGGAAGCGCCGAACACCGATATGCCGAACACCGTGCCGCTGCCGATCAGCTCGCGGATGGCGCCCATGAGCGTGATGGCGATCGTGAAGCCGAGACCCATGCCAAGGCCGTCCACCGCCGAAGGCAGCACCGGGTTTTTCGATGCGAACGCCTCCGCCCGCGCGAGGATGATGCAGTTGACCACGATCAGTGGGATGAACATGCCGAGCGATGCGTACAGCTCCTGCACAAACGCCTGCATGAGCATCTGCACCATGGTCACGAACGTGCAGATGACCACGATGAACGCCGGAATGCGGATCTTGTCCGGGATGAAGTTGCGCAGCAGCGAGATCACCACGTTCGACCCGATGAGCACAAACGTGGCCGCCGCGCCCATGCCCACGCCGTTGATGGCGCTGGTCGTCACCGCCATCGTCGGGCACGTGCCGAGCACGAGCCGGAACGTCGGGTTTTCCGTGATGACGCCGCCAAGGAAAACGCTGGAAAGCGATTTGCGGTTCTGTTCCATATCAGTTGCCCTCCATGAGATCCGAAAGGACTTCGCACGCGGCGTTGACCGCCGAAGTGACGGCGGTGGAGCTGATCGTTGCGGAGCTGACCGCATCGACCTCGCCCCCGTCCTTGACGAGCGCGACGGGCGCGCTCATGCCCGTGAACTGCGCGCCGAACCACTCCTCCTTGACGCGCGCGCCAAGGCCTGCGGTCTCGGCAAAGTCCGTACCGCCGATGCTCACGCCCGCAATCGTGCCGTCGAGCAGCAAGCCGACGGTCACCTCGATCGGGCCGCCGTATCCCTGCACGGTGCAGCGGGCCGTATAACCGACCGGCTCGCCCGCCGCATCCAGCCCGCAGGCGATCTCGTCCATATCGTGTTCGCCCTCGCTGAGGATCTCAAACGAATCCGCCGCGCCGAGCACGGCCTGACGCGCCCGGTTGGCCTCCTCGATGCGCTGCTGCTCGATGGGGCCTTCCGTCACGGCGTTTGTCACGCCCAGCGCCAGCCCTGCCACCGCCGCAAGCAGCAGCAGTTTCCAACCAAGCCGGATGATCTCACGCATGGGTCTTCACCTCCCCGTAGATGCGCGGCCGCACCGCACGGTCGATGAGCGGCGTGACGACGTTCATCATCAGAATGGCGTAGGTCACGCCCTCCGGATAGCTGCCGAACGCTCGGATGAGCGCCACGATCAGCCCCGCTCCGGCGGCGAAAATCACCTGGCCGGGGCGCGTCATGGGCGTGGTCACATAATCCGTCGCCATGAACACGGCGCCAAAGAGCAGGCCGCCCGAGAGCACGGAAACGAGCGGGTCGAGCCCGAAGGCCCACGCGCACACCGCAAACGTGCCGACCATGACCACGGGGATGTGCCACGTGATCGTGCGCCGGATGAGCAGATACAAAAAGCCCAGCAGGATCGCCACCTTGCACACCTCGCCAATCGTGCCGGGGATGCGGCCCACGAGCAGATCGACCATGGAGGGGTTGAGCGCCGAGTCGGGCGTAAGCACGGTCGCGCTCGTCACGGTGTCAAACGGCAGCGGATAGGCGCTCGCCGTGTTCGTTGCGGTCATGCGCGCCGGCCACGAGGCCAGCAGCACCGCGCGCGCCGTGAGTGCCGGGTTGAGAAAGTTGTCCCCGATGCCGCCGAAGAGCTGCTTGACCAGCCCGATGGCGATGACGGCGCCGATGAGGATCATCCACCATGGGGCTGTGGACGGCAGGTTCAGCGCAAGAATGATGCCGGTCACAACCGCCGAAAGGTCGTTGATCCGGATGGGGCGCTTGCCGATCTTCTGGCAGACGAATTCCGTAAGCACGCAGAATGCGACGCTCAACACAATCACCAGCGCAGCGCGCCAGCCAAAGAGCCATATGCCCGCCACCACGCACGGCATGAGCGCGGTGATCACATCGAGCATCAGCGTGGCGGTGCTGTCCTTGGCATGGACGTGGGGCGCGGCGGATACCTTCCATTGCATGGTCGCTTACCTCCTTTTCGCCCGAGCCGCGAGTTCTTCCTTGGCCGCCTTGAACGCCGCCGTCAGATGGCGGCGGGCGGGGCAGGCGTATGCGCATGCGCCGCAGGCCACGCAGTCGAGCACGCCGTGCTCCTTCGCACGGTCGAGCGCGCCCGCCTCGCAGTCATATTTGAGTTGATAGGGCATCAGATGGATCGGACATGCGTCCACGCAGCGGCCGCAACGGATGCACGGCCCCTCCTCCAACGCGCGCGCCTGCCCTTCGTCAAAGACGACGATGCCATTGGTCGCCTTGGTCACGGAGAGGCTGTCATCCGGCGCGCACAGCCCGGTCATGGGGCCGCCGGCAAAGATCTTCGCCGCCCCCTCCTTCAGGCCGCCGCATGCCGCAATCGCCTCGGCATACTGCGTGCCGACGCGCAACAGCAGATTGGACGGTTCGTTCACGCAGCCGGTCACGGTCGTGATGCGCTCAACAAGCGGCCTGCCGAGCGTCACCGCATCGGCCACCGCCCTGGCGGTGCTCACGTTGAACACCAGCGCGCCCGCGTCCGCCGGCAGCTTGCCGCGCGGCACCTGGCGCCCGGTCACAACTTCGATGAGCTGTTTCTCACCGCCCTGCGGGTATTTCGTCTTCAGCACCAGCACCTCGACGCCGGAACAACCCGCCGCCGCCCGCTGCATGGCCGCTATGGCGTCCGGCTTGTTGTCCTCGATGGCGATGACGCCGCGGGCCACGCCCGTGGCGCGCAGGATAAGCCGCAGCCCGTCCACAATACGGTCCGCGTGCTCCAGCATGTTGCGGTGATCCGCCGTGAGGTACGGCTCGCACTCCGCGCCGTTGAGAATGACGATCTCCGCATGCTTGTCGGGCGGCACCTGCATTTTGACATGCGTCGGGAACGACGCGCCGCCCATGCCGCAGATGCCTGCATCCCGCACGGCGGGGATGATCTTCTCCGGTTCCACGGTGTCCACGTCGCCCACCGGGGTCAGCTCCGTCCACTCGTCAAGCATGTCGTTTTGAATGACCACGCACAGCTCCGGCGCGGCGCGCAGCTGCTGGCGCTCCTCCACCGCGACAACCTGCCCGGACACGCTCGCATGCACCGGCAGCCCAAGGCCGCCGACCGGGTCGGCGATGCGCTGGCCCAGCTTCACAAAATCGCCCGCCTGCACGCACGGCTTGCTCGGCGCGCCCAGATGCATCCCCATCGGGATGACCACGAGCGACGGGGCAACCGCGCGCACGGCGCAACCGCTCGTGAGCGGCTTCCCCTCATGAATATCATGCAGGGGATGTACACCGCCATGAAACGTCCTCTTCAATCTTTTTCCACCCGCTTTCCCATACAAAAAGTGCCGTTTAGAGCTGTTGGTTTGCTTTCATCGCATACTGTTTCGATGACATTCCATAAGAGTATAGCGCAAATCCAGCCGCTGTTCAAGAACCAAAATACGCTTTTCGACCATTTGGAGCGGAAATATGTTTTGTTTTGCAGGCGTATGCCGCACGCGTCTGCCGGCACGGAAATTCTGTATAATTATGTAAATGTTATCGGCCGCTTCCAGGCGGCGGCCCGCCGCGTCCCCGCCGCGCCCGCCGCCAGACGCCCCGGCCCACGGCGCCGCTCAGCGGCTTTCCCGAGTTCCGGGCAGAAAAAGGCGGGGCCACTCGTCGTTCCCGGCAAGGGCATAACCCCGCCGGCTCTTGGGCGGCCCATTCCCCGGGTTTGTCCGTCACATTTCTGTCGGCAGGCGGCGTTTAAGCTGCGCATACGGACCGCAGTCCGCGCGCATCAGGCCCGCCGCGTATGGCTCGCGGCAGGAACGCCGCTTACCGCATCTTCATCATGCGCGAGAACTTGCCGACGATGATGACGGCCACGAGCACCGCGATGATCGCAATGCCAAACAGGAGCGACACCCACCACTGCGACAGTGTCTCCTGCTCCTTCGCCTCCTCCTCGAGCTTCTCCTGCTCCACGTCCGTGATCTTCACCGGCTCGAGGATGTTCATGGTCAGGTCGATGCTCTCCCAGTATTCCTGCCCCATCGCGTCCTCATACCGCAGCTCGCACGTGCCGTACGTCTGGCCGTATTTCTCCGTGCCGGACAGCGTCGTGGCAAAAACCTCCATCATCTTGTCCGCGCTCTCCTCCGGCGCCAGGTTCCCAAGATACGCCGTCGCCGCGATCAGCCCGTCCACGTGCAGCGTGAAGCGCACGTTGTACACCGTCGCCGTCCCCGGGTTGTACGCGCTCACCGGGATGCTGAACGAGTCGCCCGACGTCGCACTCTCCGGCAGCTTCACCACGTCGTATTCCAGCGCCGCCTTCTGCTCCACCATGCAGCGGAACACCGCGTTCTCCGTATACCCGCTGTTGTCCGGTCCCTCGTAATTGAGCTGGATGGTCATCGTGTGCATCCCGCCCACCGCCAGCGGCAGCACCTGCAGCTCGAACGAGAACGACACGCTGTCCCCGCTCGCCAGCGCCCGCTCATACTGCGCCGAAAAGTCGTTCAGCAGCACGATGTTCGCGTCATCGCTCACGATCGTCGCGCGGATGTTGTTCGCCGTGCGGCGGCCGAGGTTGTCCGCGGTCAGGTTCACCTGCAGCGTGTCACCCACCTGCAGCGTCGTCTTGCTGAGGTCGCAGGCGGTCACCACGAGCACCGGCTTGGACGCCGTCGGGCCGCTGCTGCCCGTGCTGACGGTCTCCCTGGGCGGGTCCTGCCCGTCCGAGATGGTCACATACGTCGTAAACTCCTCGCGCACCTCGTTGCCCGCCGTGTCGAACGCCTCCACGGTGATGACCACCGGGTACACGCCGTTGATCCGGGCGCTGCTCAGCGCCAGGTCAAAGCGGACGTAGTACGCCTGCACCTGCCCCTTGCCGCCGTTGACGGACTGGGTCGAGAGCGGGACGATCTGCTGATAGTTGCCGAACACGAACGGGGAGTCCAGCGTGCTGCCGAGATTGGGCGTGGCCACGAGGCTGTCGCCCGCGAGCTTTCCGCTGCACAGCAGGGGCAGGATGATCGTCGCCTTGCCGCCGGAGACGGTCGGGGCGTAGCCCTGCGCATACGTGGCTGCCATGCCGTTGTACAGGTTCTGGCTATCGATGCGCAGCGACGACGGCACCGGCGCAGGCGTGTCCGGCGCGGGCGTGTCCACCTGGATGGTTACGACGGGCGGCGTGGGCGTCGCCGTATTGGCCGGCACGGGCGTGGCTGTGTTGCCTGCCGCGCCGCCGTCCTGCTGCTGACCGTCCTGCTGCACGCCGCCCTGCCCGCCTGCCGCGGCGCTATCCTGCGCACTGGACTGCCCCGCGGGCGGGGGCGCAACGCCGCCTTCCCCGTCCGCCAGCGCGGCCGCCGGCAGCCATGCCGCCAGCACGAGCAGCGCCGCCAGCAGTAATGCCATATGCCGTGCAAAGTGCCGTGTGATGTGCCCCATTCGTTTCATCCTCGTTCCCTCCATATCTGTAACGTCATGCGGGAAGCACCGCCCGTCTGTAACGACAGGATTCAAATAACGACGCGGGATCGCATGTTTCTGCGTATTATGGAATTTTTGTCCATCATTATCGCAGTAGTGTCGCAGTCTCCTCCGCCCGCGTGCGGCGCATGCCGCACGGCGCAGATCACGAACCTTCCTCCGCACCGGGCAGCGCCTCCAACGCCTCCTCTTTGGCCATTTGTTCCGCCCAATTCAGCAGATCTTTCCAGGTCATGCGCGGCTCCACCGTGCCGCCGTCGAGCGCCGAGAGATAGAGCTGCTGCCGTACCGGATCGTCATTCCAATAATAGGTGATTTCCCAGACTGGGATATAGACGCCGATGTCCACGTGATCTTTTTGGCACACCAACGCGTAGATCAGCTCGATGTTGCTGACCTGCAGGTTGTTCATGATCGGATTGCCGTTGCCGTCGATCGTCCTGCCGGCAAACTGGAAGCCGAGCTGCTCGACAATCCTGTCGGTGATCCGCTCAAAATCGCACAGCGCGCTTTCCTCCTCCAGCACCTGCGACGTGCGGCTGAGACCGTCACAAGCCGCGTAGATCACACCGTCCGAACCGACGGCAAGATAGACGCCTTCCGGTTGCCATGGCGCGCCGAGCGTGGACAAGGGAGCGTACGGAGTTGTCCAGCCGATCACCCGCCCCCAGTCCAGCGAATAGGCCTCGCCGATTTTGCGAACGTAGCTGAGCAGGTAGACGCTTTCCTGCCGCTCATAGTTATACAAGGAAAACCCTTTCTCCACCCTGACAAGGGCGGTACATTCGATCCCTAGGTTGTGCAGGAATTCATCGCCGATGCGGATCGCTTCCTCCTTTGTGATCTCCGGCTCTGCCAGTGGCGGGTCACCCTCTTGGATGAAGCTTTCGTCGTAGAACACCATCCGCTCTGTTGCCATAAAGTCCACGCTGTTGCCGTAGCGGAACTGCAGCCGGGCCGTTCCGCCGTCAGGCCGCTCCACAAAATAATACTGCCCGCTCTCGAATCCGCTCGCCACATCGTGCTTGATCTTGACGGCCTCCTCCGGTGCGGTCTGGTATTCTTCCTCAAACATCGGGATGAACGTAGACTCCAGCACGTCTTTGTCCACTACCGAGCCGCTCTGCCCGTGGTAGGAGAGCGCCGCCTTCAGTTGTTCCTCGACCTCCGCCTTCGTACGCTCCCACGCCTCATAGACCGTGCCGCCGGGGCAGACGGATTGCAAAAGCCGGTTGATCAGCTCCGCATCGTGCAGCGTGTCATACGGCAGTACCTCGATGATCGGGTAGGCGGCGTCCCGTGCCAGCAAAACCGGTGCGTCAATGGAGACGATCACGTTCTTCTGCGGCTGTTCCGTCAGCGTCAGCTTCTGCGGGATGGAAAGTAGGTCCGCCGTCGGGACGGCGTCCGGCGCAACGCCGCCCGACGGCTGGGCGCCGCCTGACGGTTGTGCGCTGTCCCCCCGGTTCACCACCAAGTCCTCTTTAGGTGTCGGCTGGCACGCGGTCAGCAGCGCGGCAAACAATAGAAAGGCCAGCAGCAGCGCGTGGCTCCGTTTTCTCTGTGTCATCGTCTCTCCCCTCCTGTCGGATTTGTCTGTTTTCCTGCTCCGCCGCGCGTCTTTGTCCATATGGGCGGCTTCAGCCGCCCGAGCGCACCTTGAGGTCGATGGTCGAGCCATCGACAGCGTTTACCGCGATGAATGTGGTGAGCGGCTCCGCCGCCCCCATCTGCTGCCGGTAGAACACTAGCCACGCGGGCACGAGCATCTGGTAATCCACCGTGTCCCGCATGGGCACGAGTACGTTTGTCAGCACGACGCTGGTCACCGTCACTTCGTGCTGCCTGCTGCCGCCCATCTTTTCGCTCATGTAGGCATAGCCGAGCTCGACGGCCTGCGTGATCTGCCCTTTGATCTCGTCGAACTCCAACAGCAGCACGTTCTCGTTCATCGTCTCCACGATCTCGAGCGGGAATTGCCAGTTGACGCTCTGTATGCCATTCTCGTCCACGTAGATGCGCAGGGTCTCCGGATACCAGCGCGGCGCATAGTCCTCCGACCGCTGGTATAGGTAGCCGGTCTGCTGGTTGGAATAGTACACCGGAATGCACCCGCCGTCGCTGCGCGCATAGGTGAGCTGCCAGCCTTCCGACAGCGTTTCATATGTGGATCCCTGTAAGATGCGCGCCTTCTCCGCCTCGGCAAGCCCCAGATAGGTCAACCCTGCCTGCTCGAGGAACGCCTTCGCTGCGGCCTCGGCCTCCTCCTGTGTGAGTTTCACGTTCTGCAACGTCGTCCCCTTTGGTTCGCCCGGATATGCCTCGCCGTCCATGACCCAGTTCTCCGGCTGTGTGATGCCGCGCGGGAAATAGGTATACGCATATGCCTCCCGCTCCGACACGCGCATACAGATGCGCTTCCCGTCCGGTAGCGCGTAGGTATACGGCGTGTCGAGCGGCACGGTGTCCGGCACGGGACCAAACTCCTCCTCGCCGATGGTCTGCAGCTCCTCCTCGAGTCGTGCGATGTCCTCCTCCTGCCCGTCGTAGGGTTGCCATGCGCCGCCCGCGCCGTCGTAGGTGACGTATTCCCCCCTGCGCACGGCCATCAGGTCGAGCAGCACTTCCTCGCGCGTGCGGGAAGTCTCGCGCGCGCCGGTCGCGTTCGCCAGGAAGTAGTCCAGCACCTGCGCCGCCGTCTTAGCGTCAAGCGCGCGCTGCCGCACGCGGTAGACGGGGAAAATCTTTTTGTCCGGCAGCACGATGTCCGCGTCGATCGTGCAGGTCAGCCCGCGGATGGTGAGCTCGTCCGTCCAGTGCTCCACGCGCTGTCCCACCTCATCCACCGGCAGCAGCGGCTGCTCGGACGGCACCGCCGTCGCCGCGATGGCCTCTTCCAACGTCCCGTCGCTTTTGTTGACGACGATGTCCTCTTCCGGCGTCGGCTGACACGCAGTCAGCAACAGGAAAAGGCCTGTAAGCAGTGCGGCACAGATGCGCTTCACGATGCGTCCCCCTTTCACATGCCCGTCACGCTGTCTGCGGACGGTCAATACCCGACGCCCGGGTCATACACGCTGCCGTCCACGGCGTTGAGGATGAGATAGCTGTAACCCGGCGTTTCGCTGATGTACTCGTTGTTCTCGTCGAGCGGATACCCGCCCGGCTGCGGTCCTGCGTATTGCAGCGCCGTCTTGCCAAAGAACGTCCACGCCGGCACCATGATCCACTGGTCGACGCTCCCGCGCTGCAGCGCCCGCACCATGCCAAGCTCGATCCGGTCGATGTACAACGTCTTTTTGATCACCGCATCGTCCTCCCCGACGGCAGGTGTGGCGTTGTAGAGAATCTGGTCGCAGAACCGCTCCACGATCTGTTCAAACGGCAGCAGCGCCACGTTCTCATTGAGCGTGCGCCCCAGCTCGCTTGGCGTGCTCCAATACAGGTAGTTCACGCCCGAGTCGCGGATGTCCATCTCAATGGATTCCTCCGGATAGGCGGGCGCATAGCGTTCCTTCCCGTCCGAGCCGGACAGCAGCAGGTCGTAATGCCCCTCCCGGTAGGTAGCGGGCACGCCCGCGACGTTACGTGTGAACTGGATCTGGTAGCATTGCGGCCACTCCTCCATCGGCTTGATATTCTCACTGCTGCGAGGATGGCAATATCCCGCGACGATCAGCGCGGGGGAAAAGTCCGTCTCCCCCAGTTGCTCGAGATAGTCGAGCCCCATCTGCACCGCCTCTTCCACGCTGATCGTGACGTCATTGAGGTCAGTCAGGTCGCTGTCCATATCGAAGTTGAACGGTAGTCCCACCCCGTCGTCCACATTGTTGAACTCCACGCTGCCGCCCGGCCCTCCGTACCAGGCGGCCACGGTCAGATAGGTCTCCCGCTCTTTTCCAAAGTCAACTGCGCCGGTCATTTGTCCCATCAAATCAAAATCGGCAGATTGAAGGTCGATTTCCCGCCGCTCAAATGCGTCCGGCGCCTCCCGGTACAACACCTCCCATGCCTCAAGCACCTCGCGCCACTCGCGCTCCGCCTCGGCGTGCGCCTGCTCGTCCGCTCCAGCGGGCAGATAGGCATCCGGGTTGGCCAGCTGCTGCTGCAGCAGGGCGATCTCTGCCTCGATCTGTTCCTTGGTAGCGGCTGTTTCCGTTTGATAGGTGTAGACCTTCCTGCCATCCGCCATTTTGTACATCATGTCCCGCGCCCAGTCCACGGTGATGGTGCGAAGCGTGACCTCGACGATGGGGTACCGCTCTGCATCCGGCACGACGACCTCAGCATCCACCACGACTTCGAGTGTCTCCGTACCGAACGGGTCGAGGCGCAGCGTCTCCGGCGCTTCATACCGGGCGGGTGGCAACGCCTCTGCCGCGATGGCCTCTTCCAACGTCCCGTCGCTTTTGTTGACGACGATGTCCTCCGTGGGCGTTGGCTGGCAGGCGGGGAGGAGCAGCGCGGCGAGAAGCCAGACAAGAAGTTTTTTTGTTTTTATCATATCAATCACTCCATAACGATTTCGTAGTTGGGCGTTCTGCGCCCGCCGTTAGCAGGCGCAGAACGCATTGTACTTATCCCTACGTTCTGGGATTAACCCAGTACCACGTACCCGGTGTGCTTCCAGGTGCGGCTACATAGACGTCAAACCAATTTGTATGGTTAATATCTACCCGGAAATAGTACAATTGAGTATAGCTTCCCGAAGCTCTTTGGTACAATCTATATCCATAATACATGCCTGAACTGCTCGGTGTTCCGTTTCCAGTCCCACCGCCCGTAATACGGGTTCTTGAACCAAGCCTACAATACATGCTGTTCCAAGTTTGCGCTCCCACAATACCGTCCTGTTCAGAAGGCGCAAATCCGCTGTTGCGCTGATAATTGATTACAGCAGATTTTGTGCCGGAGCCAAATACGGCATCCACATTGATCTGCGAGGGATTATAGTATTTGGCCACGGTTTGCAGCGCCCGGACATAGTCGTTCCGGGCGCCCTCCTGTTGCAGGGGAAACCCGGACCAGTCTGCCGCATAGGAGACCGCGCACAGCGCGAAAACCAGGGCGAGCACGGCCATACAGGGAAGCACGCGTTTCATAATACGTCCCATAGTATTCTCCTTTCAAAATTTATAGTTGCAGTTTTGTTTCTAAGCTGTTAAAATACGGTTGCTCCTGCGTGTCATCATCGCCTTCGGGCGATGAGAGTGCCCACTCACGATTTGCAGGAGCTTTTTACTTGCACACAATCATACGCATCCCTCCTTTAATTCCTTACTGCTCTGCGGCACAACCGCCACAAACTCATTCCTTGACCATGGTCATGACGCCGGCGTCCATCTCGCACACGGTGTCGCAAAGCTCCTCGATGTCCTGGATGTTGTGGCTCGCCAGCAGGATCGTGCGCCCGTCCG